>ERZ724508.782-NODE-782-length-21113-cov-7.338874_pt1 | contig 21113 bp, 19 predicted proteins | sample MGYA00376041_ERZ724508 | MGnify/ENA primary metagenome ERZ724508 (study PRJEB28724, sample SAMN07190887) | wastewater metagenome | isolation source: effluent of sewage treatment plant in Hong Hong | place: USA: Christiansburg, Virginia | collected 2016-03-01 ...
GGCGGTGGCGACCAAACTATTACGGTCAAAATTCTTCGTTAAACCATTTTTCGTTAATGTCCATACCCTCTCCTCTTATCCTCCAAGGTATTACGCCTCCGTTGCGGCTGACAGACTATCGGCTGATTGCGTTTGATATGGATTCCACACTCATCAATATCGAGTGTGTGGATGAAATTGCCGATGCTGCTGGACGTAAAGCCGAAGTTTCTGCCATTACCGAAGCTGCCATGCGCGGCGAGATCACCGATTTCAAAGACAGCCTGCGGCGGCGTGTGGCACTGCTCCAAGGGGTGACCGTTGCCGATATGGAAGCGGTCTACCGCGAGCGTCTGCGCCTGAATCCGGGAGCCGAGCAGTTGATGCAAGCCTGCCGTGCCGCCGGATTGAAAACCCTGCTGGTATCGGGCGGATTCACCTTCTTTGCCGATCGGGTGCGGGCGCATTTGGGGATGGATTTTGCCCGTTCCAACCAACTGGAAGTCGACAATGGCGTTTTAACCGGACGCTTGGTCGATCAATCATGGGGTGATATTTGCGATGGTGCCGAAAAACGCCGCACGGTGTTGGAATTGGCGAGCCTGCTGGGTATCGCGCCGACCCAGTGCATTGCGGTGGGGGATGGAGCCAATGATTTACCGATGATGGGTGCGGTAGGGCTTTCCGTGGCGTATCACGCGAAACCGGCGGTGCGAGAAAAAGCAAATATCGCGATTAACGAAGGCGGCTTGGATCGGCTGCTGGAAATCGTACAGGGTTCAGATTCCACTGAAAATTCAACAATTGCATAGGTGAAAAAAATGGGTGAACCAGTTAAGAAAGCCGATGAGAAGTTTTGCGGCGAATGCGGCGCTATTATCAAAGCCAAAGCAGAAATTTGCCCTCAATGCGGCGTGCGACAGATGAGTCCACCGACCGCCATCAACCTAGGCCCAGTTGCCCCTAACGGCAAAAACAGAATAGCGGCTGCGCTCTTTGCGTTCTTTTTGGGTGGCATTGGGGGGCATAAGTTTTATCTGGGTCAAATTGGGTTGGGGATCGTGTACCTTCTTTTCTGCTGGACATTTATCCCAGCCCTCATTGCTTTCATCGAATTTATCTTGCTCCTCACCATGAGCGATGAAAAATTCAATCAAAAGTACGGGCAGATTTAAGCATCCCATCCATGCCATGAATTCATCAATTCAAATAAACCGGCCTTTTTCCATCGTCGGTTAATTCAAATTCGGATTCATCGTCAAAATGCAGGGGATTAGAGGCATCCAGTCCCCAATCGGATTGTTTGATGGCGCTTTCCAGCAAGTGCATGATGTTGAAAACGAAATCGGCCGCTAGCACCATTTCAAATCCGCGTGCTTGTGGCCTATCTTCTAGCACTTCTCTAAATTGAATTTGTAGCTGCATCTGTCCGCTGGCGGTATGGGGACGGGGGCTGATGTTGATTTCGGTCACCAACAAAGGCGATTCACCCAAGGGTTGCTTGGACTTTTCTCCCGCTTGAAAGGGGGCGCTAAAGTCGGCGTTTTGCAGGGCTTGTTGGCGCTGCATATCCACCAGCATTTGGCGACTCTCAAGGCTGAGTTGGTCAAGGTCAACCCCGCCATCGCTCACCGCATTGGGGGGGATGGCGAATAAATCGGTGGTTACACGGTTGAGCAGCGGCCACAGTTGCGAACACAGGCGGCGGGTGAACCACAGTGCCATCGCTTCGTCGGTACTGGTGCGGATGCGCATCAGGATACGATCCTGATCGATGATATAGCTTACGGATAACTGGCGGATTTGCATGGTGTGAATTTTAGGGCTTCCGAATGACAGTGATTTATATCACCCCGACAATCGGCAATTCAGTAGACAATTCACCCATAGCCTACTTTCATCCCTGATGACACCATGACCGAACCACATTCAAAAGAACCCCCCAAAAAAGTAATCCCCATTGTTGCAGCTCCCTCCAAAATTTACCCGCGCAGTGTGACGGGGCTGTTTACCAACTGGCGTTGGATTTTTGTGTGGATTACGCAAATTGTTTTCTACGGCGTGCCGTGGCTGGAATGGGGGCAGCGCCAAGCTATTTTGTTTGACTTGGGCGCACGCCGCTTCTACATCTTCGGGCTGGTGCTGTACCCGCAGGACTTTATCTACCTTACCGGAATTTTGGTGGTAGCGGCACTCTCGCTGTTTTTATTTACGGCGATTGCCGGACGTTTGTGGTGCGGTTATGCGTGTCCACAAACGGTGTATACCGAGATTTTTATGTGGATAGAGCGCCATACGGAAGGCGACCGTGCCGCCCGTATGCGCCTTGATGCAGGGCCTTGGAATGCCAACAAAATCGGGCGTAAAAGTTTGAAACAATTGATTTGGGTGCTGCTATCGTTGTGGACGGGCTTTACCTTTGTCGGTTATTTCACCCCGATTCATGTGCTGGGTGATGAAGTAATGCGCTGGGATTTAGGCCCTTGGGAAACCTTCTGGGTCTTCTTCTACGGCTTTGCCACCTACGGCTTTGCGGGTTTCATGCGTGAGATGGTGTGTAAACACATGTGTCCCTATGCCCGCTTCCAAAGCGCGATGTTCGATAAAGATACCTTGATCGTGACCTACGACGAAGAGCGCGGAGAACCACGCGGAGCGCGTTCCAAAAAAGCCGACCCCAGCAAACTGGGATTGGGTTCGTGTGTGGACTGCACCTTGTGCGTCCAAGTTTGCCCCACGGGTATCGACATTCGTAAAGGCTTGCAATACGAGTGCATTGGCTGCGGTGCATGTGCCGATGTGTGCGATACCGTGATGGACAAAGTGGGTTATCCACGCGGTCTGATCAAGTATTCCACTGAAAATGCAGTGAAACACCACTGGACACGCAGCCAAATTGTGCGGCGTGTGTTGCGCCCCCGTGTGTTGATCTACACCGGAATTTTGACGCTTATCGTTGTGGCGATGGTCGCTAGTTTGGCGATGCGTATTCCATTCAAGGTGAATGTGGTACGGGATCGGGGTGCTTTGGCGCGTATTGTGGATGGTGGACGTATCGAAAACGTGTTCCGCCTGCAAATCATGAACGCAACCGAATCCGAGCAAAAATTCCGTATCACGGTGAAAGGAATGCCCGGCCTGAAAGTATTGCCAGAGGAAGAGGTGGTAGTGGCATCTACCCAAGCGCGTTGGGTAGCTGTGCAGGTGCAAGGTGCGGCAGAGGGTATGACCCCCGGTTCCCACACCATCTACTTTGAGATTGAAGCACCGAACCTGCAAGCGAAGATTGAGGAAAAAGCAGCTTTCCTCGTTCCCCGCTGATTCTCAGCCGATGAAATAGGATGGAATGAAAGGGGTTTAATCTTGTTCCAACAACTCAGCTTCTTGGATGTTGTTGGTATAAGGCCCCTTGCATTTGACCGCTGTGGTGTACCGTTTCTTCACGTACACCTCCACCCCTGAATCGGTGCAGGACAAATCCCGCAGGGGTTCCATGGCATACACCCGATACATCGTATCGCCGTTGGGAATGGTGACCGAACTGCGGACGCAGCCGACACCCATGATGTATTCTTTGCGGGCGCGGTTGCGTGGAACCGTCACTACAATTTCAGGTTTCGCATGGGGGTAACCAAAGGAATAGCTCACGGTTTTACCCGCATCGCACACTTCGATTTGTTTGGCTTTAGAGGTCAGGCAGGAAAAGACCGTTGTTTCTGTATCTCCACACTTGGCTTGTGCGGAAAGTGATGCCAATAAACCAGCCAATAATGCCACTACAACTTTCATAAACAGCTCCTTTCGAGTACCTAATGAATAGCTACAACCACAATATACACCCAACTGAACAAAGGATTTTTTGATGAAAACTGCCCATGATCTCGTTGTTGCCGCTAAATCTTCCGTCCAAGAAGTCGCCATTGCGGATGCCGAACAAGCCATTCGCGCTGCCGATGTACTGGTGGATGTGCGTGAAGCCGATGAATTTGCCGCTGGACATCTAGCCGGTGCGGTTCACATTTCGCGCGGAATGTTGGAGTTCAAATTCACGGCAAGCCCTGCCTTGCAAGCCCGTGATTTACGAATCGTTTTGTACTGCAAAACCAGCGGACGCGCTGCGCTGGCGGCAGTGGCTTTGCAAGAAATGGGCTATCTCAACGTGCTGTCGATTGCCGGTGGTTTTGATGGCTGGGTTGCGGCTGGCAAACCCGTTGCCAAGCCGGAAGCCCCCTCGTTTGATTAAAAAGAGTGGGATTAAATCTCCATATTGTCAATCAGCCGCGTTGCACCCAAGCGTGCGGCGGCCAGCACCACCAGCGCATCGCCCGTGCGGGGTGCTTGCAAGTCGGCTTGACGGCGCACCGCCACATAATCAGGCCGCCATCCGCTTTGGCTTAACGCTTGCATTGCCTGCGTTTCCAATCGCGCCAATTCCGTGGCATCCAATGTGGGGTTGTCGCGCACCGTTTGCACGATTTTTTTCAGGGTTTGGGATAGTTCCACCGCTTGCGCACGCTCGGCAACGCTCAAATAGCCGTTGCGGGAGGAAAGTGCCAAACCGTCTTCGCTGCGCTGGGTTTCACCGCCCACAATCGTAATTGGCATGGCAAATTGTTTCACCATGTTACGAATGACCATGAGCTGCTGGTAATCTTTTTTGCCAAATAACGCGGTACGGGCTTGGGTGAGCGCTAATAATTTCAGCACCACCGTACATACGCCGATGAAAAACCCGGGGCGGAAATGGCCTTCCAAAATATCCGCCAGTTCAGTCGGTGGGTGGACTTTGAAGGTCTGGGGCTGGGGATACATCTCGGTTTCTTTGGGCGCAAACACCACATCGCAGCCAGCGGCTTCCAATTGTTCGCAATCGGCATCCAAGGTACGGGGATAGGTATCAAAATCCTCATGCGGGGCGAATTGCAAGCGGTTTACGAAAATGGTCGAGACAGTGACATCGCCCAAGGGTTTGGCTTGGCGCACCAGTGCCAGATGTCCGGCGTGCAAATTGCCCATCGTGGGAACAACGGCGGGGTGACGGTAGCGGGTGAGATGATCGCGCAGTTCGGCGATAGTATGAATCAGGTGCATGAAATCAAATACGTTGAGTACGTTGGCTTACCAAGCGTGCAAGGTGTTATCGGGAAAACGGCCGTTTTTGACAGCGGTAACGTAGGCTTCAAAAGCGGCGCGGATGCTGGTGGCATCCTCCATAAAATTACGGACGAATTTCGGATTTTTACCTAAATTCAAGCCCAACATATCGTGCATCACCAAAACTTGTCCTGCCGTGCCGTTGCCCGCCCCGATGCCGATGGTGGCGCAGTGTTGCAGTTCATGGGTTAATTCTGCTGACAGGGGGGCTGGAACCATCTCCAACACCAGCATGGAAGCACCTGCACCTTGCAATTCGTGTGCCTGACGTTTGAGTACATCGGCACTGGCCTGCGATTTACCTTGTACGCGGTAGCCACCGAGGGAATGGACAGTCTGGGGAGTCAGCCCCAAATGGGCGCATACGGGAATGCCGCGTTCTACCAAAAAGCGCACGGTTTCGGTCGTCCAGCCGCCGCCTTCCAGTTTGACCATGTGCGCACCCGCTTGCATCAGCACCGAGGCGCTGCGAATCGCCTGTTCGCGTGATTCTTGGTATGAACCAAAGGGCAAATCGCCCACAATCCACGCCGTACCCTGCGCACGGCGGATGCCCCGCGCCACCATCTCGGTGTGGTAACGCATACTTTCCAGCGACACGCCCACGGTAGTGAGCAGCCCTTGGCACACCATGCCGAGTGAATCGCCCACCAAAATACACTCCACCCCCGCTGCATCAGCAACGGCGGCAAAAGTGGCATCGTAAGCCGTTAGCATGGTGATTTTTTCACCACGCGCCCGCATGTCCAACAAGCGCGGCAAACTCATGGGTTTGCGATTGGGCATGGGGGAGGCGGGCGGCAATGTGCCGTAAGGGGTGGCGTGGGTGGTAGCGTGGGTCATAGAATTTCTAATTGTTCAGGCGATAAGTAATGGTGCAAGTAGGTGGAAAAAGGAATGGTGCTATCACTCCATTCTTGGTCGGCTTGTTCCTGCAACGATTGGGTTGCCATTTTTCCGAGTATCGCTAATTGTTGCTGCTGTTCGGGCGTTAAATCGGTTTGCAACATCGTATCGCGTGTTTTGCGGGATTGCGCTTGCGTAAATGCGACAAACGAACCGCCAAAATCGTCCACAATCGAACGCAGCACCCGTGCCGATGGCAAGGTTTCAGGGTGCAGCAGGCTATTGTGTGCGGCATTCACAGCGGTAATGTAATCATCACCCAGTTCGGCGGCAATGGGGCGCAGTTGTTCGATGATTTCCATACCCCAATCGTGCAAGGGGACGGATGCTTTACCGCGTTCCAAGGTCAGATTCGGCATACGCCCTTGCTCGGCGACTTTGTGTTGGTTACGAGAGAGCGCGGCAATTTCTTCCGGCGTATCCGGTGGGCTATCGGTTTGCAGGCAGTGCAGCAGAAACACATCCAAAAACCGCATGGTTTGCGGATGAATGCCAACGGGTTCAAACGGGTCTAAATCCATTAAACGGACTTCGATGTATTCCACTCCGCGTTCGCGCAGGGCGTGCAGGGGACGCTCGCCACTACGAATCGGGCGTTTGGGGCGAATCGTGCCGTAAAACTCGTTTTCGATTTGCAAAAGTGCGGTGGATAGCTGGCGGTAGTGCAGACCATCCGCATCTTGCAAACCAATCGCTTCATAGGCGGGATAGGGCGTGGTGAGTGCCGATTGCAAGGATTTGGCATACCCCTCTAAACCGTTGTAGCTGACCGCAAGCGCCGATTGTGCATCGCTTTGATAGCCCAAGCGCCCCATCCGCAACGAAGTGGCATAGGGCAGGTACAGCGTTTCTTCATTCAGTGCTTGTAAACGGTGTTTACGCCCTTCTACAAAAGACGATGCCACCGCTGGACTCGCGCCAAAAAGGTAGAGCAATAAAAAGGCATTGCGGCGAAAATTGCGGATCAAACCAAAATACTGTTCGCTGGACACGCCGGGTAACGACCAGTTGTAATGAATCCCTGAAATCGTCTGCATACGCCGACCGTAGCGGAAGCCCAGCCCGCGCCGGTATACCGTTTTAGCCTGCCCGATGTTGGATTGACCGTATTGCCCCAGCGGAATCGCGTTATCGTCTTCGGGCAACTGGCAGGGCATACTGGAAACCCACAGCATCTCATCATTGATGCCTTGTTGGGTAAAACATTGAATCGCCCACAGCTCGTTGTAACACGCTTCGGCACTGGGATGTACGCCAGTGATAAGCTCTACTTGTGATTCGCAAAAATCGGTGGTGATGTGGGGGTGGGTCAGCGCAGAACCGAGTGCCGTAGGATGCCCTGTATGTGCCAAAAAGCCGGACGCATCGGCACGCAAACTTTCTTTTTCCACACCACGCAGCATTTTTTTCTCATCAACGCTCATAGTCTTTGTCTCCATGAAAAGTAAAAAAATGTAACCCAAATTCTTTACACTGGCATGTCATGACACAAATCCCTGAATCCACTCCCGAATCCGAACCACTTTCCGTTACCGATGCCGCCACCGTGCTTCTTTTGCAAGATGGTGCGCAGGGGCTGGAGGTATTATTGATCTGCCGCCATATCCAGTCGAATGTGCTGGGTGGCGTATACGTTTTTCCGGGCGGCAAGCACGATGCGACCGATTCCAGTTTTCACCACACCGCCCAGCGCGAAACGTGGGAAGAAGTGGGGGTGCGGCTGGAAATCGACCAGCTCATTCCGTGGAGCCGCTGGGTCACGCCCCGCCAGCCGACCGTGAGCAGTCGGCGTTTTGATGCCCGCTTTTTTGTCGCCGCCATGCCTGCCGACCAAGAGGCTCTCCACGATAACCACGAAGCCACCGAAACCCTGTGGATACGCCCCGCCGCCGCATTGGAACGGTATGGGAAGGGCGATTTACCCCTCGCCCCGCCGCAAATCATGAGCCTGATTCATCTGGCGCATTACCCCAACACCGCCAGCGTGTTGGCTGCCGCGCCCAGCGAACCGCCCTACATCCTGCCCGAAGTGGTGATAGAAAACGGCGAGCGGGTGATTTGCTGCCCGGGCGACCCGCATCACCCGATGAGCGAACCCGCCCAGCCCGGCCCTAGGCGCTTGTATTACCGGAAGGGGCGGTTTGAGGTGGAGGGGTGCTGGGGAGATTTTCCTTCCGCAGCATGTGCATAACCCCCACTTTCATTTTGCCCATAACGTGCATCTCGCAGGGTTTGCAGTCAAAGCGCAGGGTGAGTTTTTCTTTGCCGTTGATGAGTTGCAGCGGCTCGGCACGCACCTGCCCTTGAACGCCAATCACGCCCTTCGCCTGCTTGGGGCAGAGGCTTAACGAAAACCGCACGCAATGTTTGGTAATCATCAAGCTGACTTCACCCGCTTCTTGCGCCGCTTCGTAAGCCGGAGCAATCACCTGCACGCCATGATGCTGGTAAAAACGGTAGGCGGATTGGTTTAACACGTTCGCCAGATAGTCTAAATTATTCTGCGGATAGGCGACGGGTGGCGCTACCGCCTTCCCTGCCAGTGGACGCTCCAGCCCATGCAAACGGGCGGTTTCGAGCTTTTCAATGGCTTCGCGGCGCAATGTATTGACCAAGGATGCTGGAATAAAAAAAGCACCGTTTTGGCCTGCAACGCTGGATACATCGGCATGGGTAGCTATGAAAATCGTAGCTCCTAGTTTGTTCAGGTTTTCTACGATGGCGGTTTTAGCGGCTTCGGCATCTTTGGCGGATTGCAGGGCGATGGTGGCTTCGGCGGTGGCGGTAAAACCATCTTCATCGGTGACGGTGAGCGCCAAACCGTGGGAGGTGCGCTGCAAATGGAAGAATACTTCGATGCGGCGGTCGCTGCTTTTCTTTTCCAATAGGCGCGTCCAATTCACGTCGCGGTTGCGGTTGATTTCTACGCCTTTGCGCAAATCTTTCAACCCCGCCATCGGGTCTTTCGGGAACACACGCCACAGCCCTTTTTTCGCGTGGATAGATTCGGCGCGGTTAATCGCCAGTCCCATGAGTTCTTTTTGCAGGTTGTAGTAACACAGCCCATCGCCGTTCGAGAGGCTCATGCGCGGGTCGGTGAGTGCCAATTCCACGCTGCCTTTGTTGTTGTCTTTATTGTCTTTTTCGAGGTTGATTTGGGTCACGTAGCCGATGGGTTGACCCGGGTTTTTGGGGCTATCGAACGCGCCAATATCGGTTTTGCGGCCTTGCACAAAATAATCGGTAAATTCGCGGTTGAAATTTTGATTCGGGTCGGGTTCAAACGTGAAGGTCGTTTTGCCGCTGCTGCTGCGGGTGAAGGCGGATTGTGCGGACGATTCGGGCGCGGTGTCGATCAACGCATCCAAGAGCTTGCGGTAATGGGCGGTGATATTTTTCACGTAGCCCATATCCTTGTAACGCCCTTCGATTTTGAAGCTGCGGATGCCAGCTTGCACCAGCGCGGCAAGGTTCTCGCTTTGGTTGTTGTCTTTCATCGACAAAACGTGTTTATCGTGCGCCACAAAGCGACCTGCGGCATCGACCACCTGATACGGCAGGCGGCAGGCTTGGCTGCATTCACCGCGATTGGCACTGCGTCCGGTATGCGCGGCGCTGATGTAGCATTGTCCGCTGTACGCCACGCACAACGCACCGTGAACGAAAAATTCCAAGGTGCAGCGTTCGGGGTCGATGGCAGCGCGGATGGTATCAATTTGCGGCAACGTCAATTCGCGTGCCAGCACAATCTGGGTAAAGCCCACATCTTGTAAGAAACGGGCTTTTTCCGGCGTGCGAATATCGCATTGCGTGCTGGCGTGGAGCTGGATGGGCGGCATATCCTCCAGCATCAATAAGCCCATGTCTTGGACGATGAGGGCATCGACTCCGGCATCGTACAGTTGCCACGCTTGGCGGCGTGCCATTTCCAATTCAGTGTCGTGCAAAATAGTGTTCATTGTCACAAATACCCGACTTTTGAAGCGGTGGGCATGGCACACTAGGCGAGAAATATCGACAATGCTGTTATCGGCACTGGAACGCGCACCAAAGCCGGGGCCTCCGATATAGATCGCATCGGCTCCGTGGTCGATGGCTGCGATTCCAATTTCGGCGGTACGGGCGGGGGATAAAAGCTCAATTTGCTGGCTTGTCAGAGACATGGTGAATACGCGGTGATGACGGTTGAAAAACCGATTTGTTACGGATGGTTTCCCTTGTATTTTCAAGGGCTAGGTGGTGCGATACTCTGGGAAGAAACGCTGTCAAAATGAAATCTGTTATCAATGTGAAACCCCGTCTGACGCAGGAGAAACTGGAAAACATGGCCAAGGGGTTGGCGCGTGGTCTGGAAGCACATGTCAACTGGACGCAGCGATTATTACGGTGTTGCTTGCTGCGTGAATCACCCGGGGAAGAAACTTTTTCTCTTAAAGCCCATGAATTGTGCCGCTTTGGTGTGTGGTTTGCGCGTGTGCGCCCCGATTTAGAGCTGATTGATACCGCCATCACACAACAACTCGCCATTTCGCACGAAGCCATGCACACCGCCGTGCGTGCCATGTGCATCAAGATGCTCGCCGATAGGCCAGCCTCTCCCTCCGAATTGGACGATTACGAATACGCCCAAAGCACGATGGTATCCCTGCTCCACGCCATGCAGCAGAAGATAGCCGATATTTCGATGCGGCATGATGTGCTAACGGGTTTACCCCTGCGTCATGGTCTGGAATACGCCTTTGAATTGCGCAGCAACGATACCATCCGCACCGGTCAAACGCTGTGGTTGGCGATGATTGATTTGGATAAATTCAAATCGGTGAACGATAACTACGGTCACGCGGTGGGTGATATGGCGTTGCGCCATGTATCGGAAATTATGTCCGCACAATTGCGGCAAAACGATGTGTTGATTCGGTTTGGTGGGGAAGAATTTCTCGCCCTTTTCATGATTCCTAAAAACGATTCCATCATCACCGTGATTGAACGCCTGCTGGAAACCGTGCGTTCCACCCCCTTGCACACCCCCAGCGATTTGGTTTTACCCCTGACAGCAACTGCGGGCGTGGCACGGGTACGGGTACGTGAATCGTTAAGCAGCGCAGTCGAACGTGCGGACTATGCTTTACTCAAAGGCAAAACCTTTGGGCGCGACCAGTACGTGATGGCACCCGACCTCGAATAATACGACGGCGTTCATAATACGACCGCGTTCGTTCTATGGATAAAAAGGAAATTCGGTGAGTAGTAATTTAGCAGTCATTCAAAAAACCCGTAGCCTGATTGCGATGGGTGATATTGTGGGCGCGGAAAATGCGTTGTCGGAATTGGCGGATACGGAAGGGGATTACGCCCTTACGCTGGTTTTAGAAGAATTACCGCCCAAAGATGTATTGGCGGTGATTCGGGAATTTGATGGTTCACGCGGCTCGGTGGTGAATATGGCAGTAACGCCCGAAGTATTTGCCCGTGCGGTGGTCATCGAAAAACAATACAAAGACCTGACCCACACCCATTTGCGTGGGATGATGAATTCGGTAATTTTTCGGGATGATGCCGATTCGGTTGAATTTTTAACGGCGATTGGCGATTTAGAAGGCGGCGCGGAAGCGATGGCCAATTATTTCGCCGAAAAATGGAGCCGTATCGAAGCCTTCGCCCGCACGGGTAGTTTTGACGCGGTGGACGATTACGGTGATATTTTGTCCGAAGACGATTTATACGCCTGCGCCTACGTGCCAGCCCGCTTGCAGCACGATGAAGTCGCTGACCAAGATTGGATGGAAATGGCGTGGCTGCTGCGCTACGAATGCCCTGATTTGTTCATCGAAACCATCCTCGTGCTGCGTGCCAAAGCGCGTGCCTACCAACTGAGTTTGGAGGAAGACGAAGACGAATACGACGACCCCACCGACCTGCCCGCCCACCATGTTGGCAAATTCGATACGCGCGAAACCGACCGAGGCCGCGCCACCCGCCCCGCCCGTGAAGCCGCGCCCGAGGATGAAGACGATGAGGAGTCCGCGATTTGACCCTCGCTCTGTTTGACAAAAGCCCGTTTTTTGAAAAAGCGCTGGTTTACGGCGTGCAACACGGCATCATCAACGCCGAAAAAATCGCGCAAATTCACCGCGAAGCGCCCAAGGGCATGGTGCAAATCGCCCGCTATTTTGGGACGGAGTTTTTGCGCCCCGAACTGGAAAAAGCCCGTGAACGCATGGTGAACTTGGTCAGCTTGTATTTGGCGCAAAGCTGCGGGGGCGATCTGCATCAGGCCGCCGAATCGTTGCGCGATAACAGCTTTTTATCGCGCTCCAAGGGCGGTTCGGATATGCTCAAAGCGCTGATGGTGATGCCGGAACACAGCCATTTTGCGATGCACGGTAGCACCACGTTCAATGAGGAGATGATCCCCCTCCTCGCCAAATGGACGCAGCGCAACCTGCACGATTACCAAACCGAATTCAACCGCCGTAGCCGCATCGCCCACACGGTGGAAGCCGCGATTTGGTTCGCCGAAGCGCTGGGTTTGGACGAAGCAACGCTGCGTGAGGCGGGCAAGGATGCCGAGGCGGTGATTCGCACCGGATTGCTGGTTTTCCGCACCCGCAAGCGCGAGATGCCCGATTGGGCAGGGTTTGAAAACATGGTGCGCAATTTACGCAAAAGTCACCATAAAAGCTACAAAATAGATAGCACACAATGCACACCCAGCCTGCATCTTCCGAAGAATTTGCCAGAAAAATACCATGCGGTGGTGGATCGGGTTCGGCTCTCGGTAGAACGCGATTGGGGCAAAATTTTGGATAAAACCCTTGCGCCGCGCCCGTTGTTCAACCCCCCAGCCGAGTCAACCGAAGGCTTTTTGGGTCGCTACTTTTGGCTGGAAGATCCGCTTTCTGAGGTTGAATCGCACGCCCACAGCGTTTCGGATGCGTGGGATAAGGCCACGGGCGGGCATAGCGATGACAGTTCCTTGTTAACGCTTTTCCTATCGCTTGCCACCAGCAGCCCCGCGAAAACCATCCTGACCCCCACAGCGGCGAAAACGATTTTGCGCAAAATCCAAAAATCCGGCTGGCAGCCCGATGTGGCGCGTGATTTCATCCGCACGAATGCCCCGCACGAATCGCAAGCGGAATACCTCGAATTGTGGGATGCTTTTGTGGATGAATCCGAATCCACCCTGCACAGCGATGCGGTTTATGCCGAAAAAGATGCCCTCGCCATTCTGCGGCGGGAATGCAATGTGAAATAAAAAAACAAAAAATAAAAGAATAACAACATGAACCATACCCATTTACTCGACGCGCTTAACCCCGAACAACGTCAGGCGGTGGTGCTGCCATCGGAACACGCGCTCATTTTGGCGGGGGCGGGTTCGGGCAAAACGCGGGTTTTGACCACGCGCATCGCTTGGCTGTTGCAGCAAGGGGTTTCGCCCGGGGATATTTTGGCGGTGACGTTTACCAACAAAGCCGCTAAAGAAATGATTTTGCGGCTGCATAGCCTGATTGCCATCGACACCTACGGCATGTGGCTTGGCACGTTTCATGGGCTATGCCACCGTTTTTTGCGCTTGCATTCGGATATGGCGAATCTGCCCAAAGGGTTTCAGATTTTGGATATGCAGGATCAGTTGAGTGCCATTAAACGCCTCGCTAAATCCTTGAATCTGCCGGATGATGACCGCTATACGCCCAAGTTGCTGCAAAAATTTATCAACGGGCATAAAGAAGAAGGCCACCGCCCCCACCATATCGAAACCCGCAACCCCGAAACCCAGAAAAAAATCGAAATCTACCAGCTCTACGAAGAGCAATGCCAGCGGGAAGGCGTGGTCGATTTTGGTGAATTGCTGCTGCGGGTGTACGAATTGTTGCGTGATAACGAGGCCATGCGCAACCACTACCGCAGCCGTTTCCGCCATATTTTGATTGATGAGTTTCAAGATACGAATCGGCTGCAATACGCTTGGATTAAATTATTGGCAGAAGGTGACGGCGGCGGCACGGTGATGGCGGTGGGCGACGATGACCAAAGCATCTACGCTTTTCGCGGTGCGAATGTCGGCAATATGGGCGATTTTGTGCGGGAATTTGCGATTCAGCACCAAGTCAAGCTCGAACAAAATTACCGCAGTTGCGGCAATATCCTGAACTGCGCGAATGTGTTGATTGGCCATAACCAGCATCGGTTGGGCAAAAACTTGCGTACCGACCAAGGCGCTGGCGAACCCGTGCGGGTGTACGAAGCCGCGACCGATTTTGATGAAGCCCGCTGGATAGTCGAAGAAATTCAGGCTTTGGTTCAGGATAAGGCTGACCCGTTTCCGCGTAAAGAAATTGCCGTGTTGTACCGCTCGAACGCGCAAAGTCGGGTGATTGAAACGGCGTTATTCAATGCCAAAGTGCCGTACCGCGTTTACGGCGGGCTGCGCTTTTTTGAACGCAAGGAAATTAAAGACGCGCTGGCCTATTTGCGGCTCTTGGACAATCCGCATGACGATACCAGTTTCAGCCGCGTGGTGAATTTTCCGGCACGGGGCATTGGGGCGCGAAGCTTGGAGCAGTTGCAGGATTTGGCGAAAGAAGCGGGCTGTTCGCTGTACGATGCCGCCAGTTTGCTCAAAGGTCGTGCGGGGGCGAGTGTGGGGAGTTTTGTGGCGCGTATCGAAATCATCCGCGAGCAAACCCGCCCATTCAATTTGCGCGACTTGGTGGCGTTTACGCTACAACACAGCGGCCTTATTGCCCATTATCAAACCGACAAAGAAGGCGAAGATCGGCTGGAAAACTTGGATGAATTGGTGAATGCGGCAGAAAGTTTTGTCTCGCAAGAAGGATTCGGGCAATCGTTACCCAACGTAACGGGCAATAGTGAAACGGGTGAAACCTTATCGCCCTTATTGGCGTTTTTGACCCATGCCGCACTCGAAGCGGGTGACAACATGGTGAACGCGGGGCAAGATGCCGTGCAGTTGATGACCGTGCATTCCAGTAAGGGGCTGGAATTTGATGGTGTGTTTCTTTCGGGGCTGGAGGAGGGATTGTTTCCCCATGAAAATTCCCAAAACGACCCCAAGAGCTTGGAAGAAGAACGCCGTTTGATGTACGTCGCCATCACCCGCGCCCGCAGGCGGCTGTATATCAGCTATTCGCAATCGCGCATGTTGCACGGACAAACACGCTTCAATTACCGCAGCCGTTTTCTGGAAGAATTGCCGTCCAAAGCCTTGAAGCTGCTCACGCCCGTTGCGCCAGTCGTGCAAAAAATGCAGTGGAATAACCCGACAAATAATCCAACCAATCATCCAACGCACAATGCAACGAACCACCCCGTCAGGCATAGCCTGCCACCCCTCCTTGCCAAGGAGGGGACGGGGGAGGTCGTCGGAATGCGGGTGGGAATGCGCGTGGCGCACGCCAAATTCGGCAATGGCACAGTTTTGACGCTAGAAGGCAAGGGTAACGAAGCCCGCGCCCAAATCAATTTTCCGATGCACGGCGTGAAATGGATGGCATTGAGCGTAGCGAAATTAACGCCCGTGGAATAACAGGGATAACAAATAAGGCGCGTTATGCGCCCCAAATGGTGATGGTAGGGATGGTGGCAATGCCGGAAGGCACATCCTTACACCAAATTCGATCTTCCCAAGGGCTGCTGGGGCGGCGGTCAAAGATCACCAAATGCGCTTCATCCACGCCGCATTGTTGGGCATAGCCTGCTGTTTGAATCAGCCCTTCCCGCTCCACTGTTTCTAAACGCTTACCTTGTTTCAAGAGTTTGAGCTCGATCACAATGCGCTGTACAGGGCCTGAAAAGCCTTGTTGTTCATCCATCGGCCATTCAATCAGTAAATCAGTGCGCTTTAAGCCTAACCCGTATTCGCGGCTAATGCGTCCGCCACCATTCACAATGCGCTGCAAAAACGCTTGCATCAAGAGTTGTGGGCCGGCCTCCCGAAAGGTAAATCCTTCGATCCACGCATCGGAATGCTCTCGAAAGAATTGCTGAAAGGCTGCCAATAACTTTGGCATATTCAGCTTGCGCTGCGGTGTGAGATACCACAGTTGTTCATGGGTAATGCGAATTTGGGTCGTCCACGTCAATTCACGCGGAATCACTTCACGGTAAATGCGATTAGCGATGCGGATTTGAGGGCGTGATTCAATCAACCCGAGGTCTTCAACGTACTGCACATCGTCCACGCTATGGCGCTGAGATAACCCTTCGTTATCATGGCTCGCCAGCACATCCGCCACAATTTGAGAAACACGCGGCTCTTGCAGTTTGTCGGTCAGTGCATCCAGGTGCGTGGTACGGTTATAAATCAACTGTTCACGGGCTTTCTTGTAACGCTCTAGCGTGATGGGGGTACTGCGGTCACGAGCCGCTTTATCTTTCCAAGTGCATTCATACCCCAACGCATTGACGAGCCAAGGTTGCCCGCGTGTGTCTTCCCATAAATCGTTCCAAATGGCATCGTCAAACACCTGTCCCGTTTCTTGGGTATGTTGTTGCCACAAAGCGATTGTTTCGGCTTTGTTGAAATTACCCAGCCGCAGGGATTCAGCCTTGATATTAAAAGCACTGCCCCCCGTAATAATTTCTTGGTGGGCGGTATGAATGCGGTAGTCACGTATATCCCTTACACCGCAGAGAATGACGGTTTGCGGGAATGCGGTCGGGCGTTGGGCATAGCCTGCACGGATTTGGCGCAGCAGCGAGATGAGCGTATCGCCCACCAAGGCATCTACCTCATCTAAAAATAAAACAGTAGGGCGATTGCGGCCTGTGGGGTCAACGGCACTCCAGTGGGCGAGTAGGCGACGCATGACATCTTCATGCCCACCTTGCGACAACCATTGGAGCCGTTTGGCTTCCAATTCGGTATCACCCAGATAGAGGGCGGCGGCATCGGTAAAAGCACTGCTGATGGTGGTCATTCCCCGCGCTACATCGCCGCGTGCGGTTTGTGCCGCTTCGATATTGACGTACAGCGCCCGATACGTATCCTGTGTAGTGAAGTGGCGCATTAACGCCAATAAGCAGGTTGTTTTCCCTGTTTGGCGCGGGGCATGGAGGACAAAGTAACGCTTTTTTTCAATCAATGATTGAATGTTTTCCACATCAATCCGTTCTAATGGATCAATCATGAAGTGGTCGCCCGCCACGCTGGGGCCAGCGTTATTGAAGTGTTTCATTACACCATTATGGGGTCTCGCGCGGTTTGATTTATTTACAAATCCCCGGATTGCATTGCAGCAGGCGGGTTACGTCTTTGTCGTTGGGGAGGGCGTAATCGTAGGCGCGGAGGATTCGGCTGTCTTCGGTGCGCACAAACTTCAGGCTCACGTAGGTGAAGTTGGCGGCGGCTGAGTACGTTCCGACTAGCACCAAGCTGGTATGGTGATTGCGTGCTACGTCTCTGATTTCGCGCGAGAGCATCAATTCACCCGTTTGTTCACGAATGAACACATCGCCGCGCAGTTTCATTTCTTTCACGTTGTAGCCCAGTGTGGCGAGCTGCGACGTATATTGTTCCGACAAAGTACGACCCAGCGGGGCGCTACGGCGTAAATCGTTCACGTTCACGATGGTGGCGACCAGCACGGGCGCTTCGTTACGGGCGATTTGGGCGGGGATACCATCTTCGCTATTGCCCAGTCCGGCCACCAAACGGCTCACGGCCTCTTTGTTCAATGCCACAAAGCGGCTGCTAGCGGCCTCTTCATAGGTCGGGTCTTGCCGTGTTGTGGTGGGGGTGGAGGAACATCCTGCCAGCAAGCCCAAGGTCGCTGCGAGGAGCGCGGGCAAAAATGTATGTTTGAAAGATGGTTTAAGAGAGTGTTTCATTGTCCAACTACCTTGAGAACTTTGGAATGCGCTTTGTACTGCATGAAGGAAGGATCGACCGATTCAACGTAATACACATCGGTCTTGCGCATGAGGTAGCGCCCTCCGGCAAAGAAGGAGGTATGCAGCGTCAGTTCGGTGGCTGGGGGCATATCGGGGTTTTGGGTGCGAATCAAGGTGGCAGAACCAGCCAACGATGAATTGGTCAGTGCCTGTTCATGCGATGCCAAATCGACCGAATCATAATTCGCCGATAAACCCGTACCCACCTGCATAAAACCTTCCGGTATATACCCTGCATTGGGGCTGTTGCGTCCGACCAAACGGGTTTGGTAGACGATTTGCAGCGTTTGATCATTGGGGTATTGCAGGATGGGTTGTCCATTTTTGAGCAGTTCAGCGATCAAAAGCTGTTGAAATTCCCGATCGAATCCGCTGGCGGCGGGCGGTAATGCCACGTACAAGTCGCCGGATAGTCCCAATTTGACCATCGACGTGAGCGTTTGCTTGGCGACATCTTCCACCAGCATTTTCCAGCGTTCAGCGGCGGTGGTTTTGCGCTCCACTGCTGGGGGATTATTGGAGAAATCGGAAAAATCCGGTAAGTGAATGGACGTTCCACACCCCACCAGCCAAGGTAGTCCGGCAATGAGTGCAACCAGTTTGACACGCTTCCATGTAGGTGGTTGCCATGTAAAAGGAATCAAGATAAGGCTCCCTTATTCAAAATTAGCTTAAATTAGCTTAAATTATCTGTGGTTTTTAACCGATTTTTTTACCCAAAGTTTGCCACGCGGTGCGTTGTCCTACCAGACGTGCAAGGTATTCCAACTCCCGATCGGCGTGGTTCAGTGTATCGGCAGATGCGATGTTGCCATAGCGACCGATGACAGGGTCTGCCCAGATGGCACTATGGTGGTCGGCGTGGAGCATTTCGCGCCGTTCCCCTGCCACCAGTTCCAGCCCGCCGTAGCAGTTGCACAAATAGGTTTGTGTGCTGCCGGACGAATTGGGCATGATCTCGGTATACACCCCGCAGCCCGCCCGTGATTTTTCTTGCCAGATATTGGCGGTAACGTGGGGCGTGATGATTTGTCCGCTGCTATCCCGCCCCCACACACTGGCCACCGCCCCGCGTGACACTTGGAGCGAACCGACTTGGTTAATCGAAGCCCCCCGCCCCAGCACCACCCGCGAATTTTGACGGATATGAAAAGCAGAATCCGAGAAGAAAAACGTGAGGGTTGCATGCGGGCCAGTGATGATTTCATCGCCGGTTTGCAGCCATTGCCATGTCGTTAAACGCTGCCGATTCACCAGCACGCCGCCTTTCATTTGCACGACATTGGTCGCCAGTTTGCGCGGGGCGATAGTTTGGGCGGCGTGGGTTGCAGACATACCCCCCAAGGCTACGCAGGCCGCTGCCCGTAGAAAATTACGCCGCATGGTCATCCCCCGATGCAAAATCAGCGACAAAACTATCCGCAAAACTGAAATAAATGGATACAAAAAACCCCGCTACCAGCAATAAGGTAGATGCAAGCGATGCCACCACAATAAAGCTCGGACTGCCCACCAGCGAGCCTAGTAACGCGACCCCAATCGCCAAACCGAGAAAAAATCCCACCCATGTCAGACCATACATCGTCAAGGATTTCCAGTTTTTCAAACACGCAAAAAAGCTGAAGAACAAACTTTTGATCGGGGAAATTCCGTGCCAGTACGTTAAAGCGGGGGCGTGCCAAAACAGCATCGAGAGCGGTAAGAATAAAACGCTCGCCGTCCACATCGAGGCTTGAAAATCAGGGTCTTCCATGATTTCCGCGTTAATCGCCCCGCCATTCAGGTAGAGATTGGCAAATTGATCATCCCCTACCAGCGTGCAAATACCCATCACCATTAAAAAGCCGAGGGCATAAATTCCGCCCAGCATCAGCATGGCTTGCAGCTTCTCTTGCCCCGCACGGAAGGCGCTGAACAAAATCAGTGGCATGGGAAATTTTCCATCGTGGGCTTCACGCGCTGCAATCATCAACCCCAAGGTGATGCCGGGTAAGAGCATCAACGCCACCACCGTTCCGATGAGGGGAATACGGCTCACCACCGACATGAGCGCCAGAAACATGAAAAACAATCCCGACAACGCCAGTGGTTGGCGAAAAAAGGTTTTCACGCCCAGTTTTGCCCACTGGAATCCCTGACGTGCGGGGTTTATGTGCAGTTTCATGTTGTTGTTTTCAAAGAATGGTTAAGGGGTGTTGGATGCGTTGTTGCAAGACACGGTAAAAATGCTCGGGGTCGTGGGCTTGTAACACAGCCGCTTCGCGTGGGAGGTGGAAATCCCACAAGCGTGAAATCCAGAAGCGCAATGCCGCCGCCCGCCCCATATCGGGCAAGCATAGGCGTTCTTGTGCTTCCAGCGGGCGCACTTTTTCGTAAGCGGTGAGGAAGGCATGGGCGCGGCTTGGGTCGATGATTCCGGTGGGCAGGTCAATACACCAATCGTTCATACAAACGGCAATATCGAATAACCACGTATCAACACCTGCAAAGTAAAAATCGAAAAATCCGGTGAGCACGGGTTGCCCGTTGGCATCGGTATCGAACATGGCGTTGTCGCGGAACAAATCGGCATGAATCGGGCCGCGTGGCAATGGGGTGCTGCTTTGCCGTTGGTGGGATTGTTGATTTTGGTAATCCAGCTCGCTTTGCAGCAGGGCGGCACGGTCGGCGGACATGAAGGGAAGCACCACCGGAACGGTCGCATTCCACCAATCGAGGCCGCGCAGATTCGGTTGCTCCATCGCAAAATCGCGCCCCGCCAGGTGCATACGCGCCAGCATATCGCCCAACAAGGTGCAGTGGGCGATGGTGGGCGCGAGTTCGCTTTTTCCTTTCAGGCGATTCACCACCGCAGCAGGTTTACCGCACAGCGCATGGACGATTTCGCCTTGGGCATTCACGGCAGGGTCGGGGACGGGAATGCCGCGCGTTGCCAGATGCTTCATCAACCGCAGATAAAACGGGAGTTGTTCGGCATTCAAACGCTCAAACAGCGTGAGTACGAGGGGGGCTTGGTCGGTGGTGACGAAATAATTGGTATTTTCAATCCCTCCCGAACAAGCATTCATGGTTTGAAGGGAACCCAATTCAAGGTTCAGTAAAAATTGCCGCGCCTCGTCGAACGAAACTTCTGTGTAAACCGCCATGTGTGA
>ERZ724508.784-NODE-784-length-21067-cov-5.541310_pt1 | contig 21067 bp, 23 predicted proteins | sample MGYA00376041_ERZ724508 | MGnify/ENA primary metagenome ERZ724508 (study PRJEB28724, sample SAMN07190887) | wastewater metagenome | isolation source: effluent of sewage treatment plant in Hong Hong | place: USA: Christiansburg, Virginia | collected 2016-03-01 ...
TTCATGTGAATATCTCTATGTTGAATTTTGGCAGATATCCTACTTGCCTGGTCCAATTCGGCTATGGAGATTTCTGAAAGGTCTAATGTTGCGCTTAACCAATGATTCTTATATTTGACGTTATTGGAGGTATTGAAGTCATCGAAACGGAGCAGCCTCGATGAGGGTTGGTGGGATGTACAGCCCCTGTATGTCACTGTTGTCGCCTGTATTATGCAAACAATGCTACTAATCCTCACTTTTATGAGTGTCCGAAGTCTTAGACATAGTTCGTAGAGACCATGTACTCCCATCAGATTGTCATCTGGGTCAAACAGGACGTACCAGCTTCAAGTTCCGACAATATTTTGAAGTTACACAACAGTCTCCTAAATCCGTCGCTGGTCAACATACACCTATCTTAATCAACGTCATTCTATACTTATGGACAACCTTATTAGGCGAGGCAGCCCTCTTGCAATTCCAAAGGCTCCCTCATCGCAGATAGAATTTAGAGCTGTATTGGGTTGTTCATTACAAATGTTCAAGTCAGAAAGGTTGGTGAGACGGGAGAGACAAGCCGTTGCATCCCCACTTATGCCGTTCATTTCAATGTTGAGTTCACGCAACCGAGTGAGATGCGTGAGCTCAGCTAACCCCGCATTTGATAGTTTCTGATGGCTGAGTTTCAGGAAGGTCATTCGTTAAGACAAGTGTTGGGCTAGGGCTCGTGCTCCATCGACAGTAACACACCCAGCCCCTATGTTTATGCAATTGGTGGGTACTAAGTTCCAGCCTGGAAAGATTTGACAATTTCTTGGCAACTGTTGAAATTCCTGCATCATCGATTCCACTGAAATCTTGATCGCATAGAGACTACCGGCAGAGAAAACGTTGAGCCTTTGTAACTTTCGCAGCTGTTAGCATTCCTCCAATGGAAGCTTATGCTCACCTATCTTCCAACTACCGAGTACCCAGAATGAGCTTCTCAAGCTGATGGAAGCCAATAATCTGTTCGATCAGATTCGGTGGGGTAGTTGTGATGTTGAATGTCATGCCCCGTAACTCAGGAAACTCATTCTTCAGTGCTTCAAGAAATGGAGTCCAGCTGGTGCTGCAACGACACACTTCAAACTGTAGCGCAGTTGTCCCTTTGGGTATCTTTCCAACACTCTAGGGTTTCAAGTCCTCTCCGGCCAGCTCGAACACTACTTCGGGCACCGCCACCGTGCATCCCATAGATTTTACCAGCTATATATGCATCAATGTATTGGCTAATTGAGTATCAACGAGATTGTGAGACAGAAGGTGAGTGTATGACGCCTGTCACTTTTCCAAAGTCTACAGGGTTGTTGACTTCCGCTAGTATGCCGGAGCGGTCATCTTCTTCTTGATTCGGAATACGCATGAACGACTGTCAGGAGATTTTTCAGCATACCGTTCGCGGTAATCTTGGATTTGCTGTTGCACTACAGCATTCCTCGCTAGCTGCATGACTACCAGCTCCTGAACATTCTACTCACGAGTTAATGTTGGTGAGAACTATTCAGTCACGAGCTCCTCGCATTCCATCATCTTGTAAAGACGGCGAGCCTTCTTCCGAATTATTTTCATGTCGGTGTTGTTTTGCTATTCCAACTTTGCCTTTCTTTGCTGCTCCTTCTGCTTAAGCCGTACGAACTTTATCAAGTGCTACCGCTATCGGTTGGACAGGAGTTGAGTGCTGCGTACGAAGTTGCTTCCCGGAGGTTCTTCAAATCGACCGTTGGGCTGTACTGCTTTCTTCGGTGGTTGGTAAGTCGCTCCCAGCGGTCGTGGAAATCCAGCCATAATGTTGCTTAGATCATGCAAGTCGAAATCTCCAGTGTTGAGCTGCCCTTTATATCGCTTCAGTATTTATTGCTTCTCGTGCTCAACCAGATCGGCTGGACCCTTCTCCGCTTTGACCCTCTCCTTGAGCCCATCGAGAAGTTCAACCAGCTTTGTGCAAAAGTGGTAGACCATGCTAACTTAAACGTTATGCTTACGTCTTGCGATCGATGAGCGACATCTCAGCGTGTCTGCACGTTCGGATCTTCTGGTTGGAGTCTTCCAGCACCATAATAGTCGAATTCAGCTCATACTGCACTGTTGACTGTTCGAGAGGGTTACGACGGATAGTCTGCAGAAGCTTCACATAGAGATCTTCACGCTTCCGCACAATCCTAAAGAACTATGCAATGTGGTGTTCCAGTTGCTCTTGGGTGTTCTCCTCCCTGAACTCTGTGATGATCTTTGCTCTGCCCAGGAAGAAATCGTTCCGGGTGATGCTTTACATTAAGGTGAGGTAAATACAATCAATGGATTATCAATAATAAGTGGTGAACTCATCTGTCTGAGTTTCGGCATCCTTTCGTTTTGGAGAGTAAATAGTGCTGCCTTGGGGTTCTTCCTTTCCCTATCTATAGCGACTTTGGAAGTAGCGAGCAAACTATCTTGGAATGCTGGTACCCAACGCATATCCCATCCCATAGAAAAACAAGCACAGAAGAAGCCATTTGGCAAGTTTGGAGAAGAATCCTTTGGCTCTTTGAATAATCTCCGGTGTGAAATTTGGCATTTTGAATGAAGGCATCTTCAGGGAGGGAATCTTTATCGAAGGCATTGCAAGCTTCGGCAAAGTTGGCATTTTCGGTTTGGGAAATGATGGAAGTCGACTCCAAAGGGCAGCAAAGTAGGGAAATATGTTGGGTGACCACCACCGTCGAGTTCCTTTCTCAGCTGATTAAGTTTAGTTTGCATTAGTGGTTGAATTGGCATCAGGTTTGGAGCTCTCTAGCGGCTTTGTGCCCGTTTGTTTGGTCTGTTAGTTGCTTTCTTTTACTTTTTAATTGTGTTTTGTAGCTTGACGATGATGATCAGCCCCTATCTTCTTCTTTGAGTTCTACGCCTCGAGTTCTTCTTTGCCTTTCCGATAAGCCTCCCTAAACACCTTCAAATTCGTCGAGATTATACTCCATCGTGACCGGCCTTTGGATGATTGGTTCATCATTTTGTCCGATAGGTTTCGTAGTTCACTCAGACCCTCCTTTGCTTTCTCCTTTGTTTGATTTATGATCTTCTCCTTGTCAACCTTCTCCAATCTACTTTCGATGTTCTCCTTGAGAGATTCACCTCCCTTCTTAGCCTGCCCAACCACCTTCCTAAAAAACCCTCGCATATATTATAATTGCTGTTCGGTCAGCACAACACTCTTCGGTTCTGCCTATTGGGTATCAACTCACCGAAGCTATACGAACAGGCAACTATCAATTCTCGATACAGTGGCGGATGGCTTGCTGAAGATCGAACCGCCTGAGAATATTGACAGCCTTAATGCGGTCCAGCAGAAACTCACTCATGAGGTACTCGATGTCCTTTTCGTTGATCTTTCGTTCCCTAAGCTAGCTGACGATGCATACTCTTTTTTGTTCTTAACCACGTCGTTTAGTTGGGTGTTGGCACTGGTAGCATTGACTTCCTATCCGAGTGGATGTTCAGTCATCTTGCCCATCGCACCGCTTTGTTCTGCTTGCACCTTGGAGCTGCCACTGGGCTGAGGATTCTACTCCATCTTGGTGATTAATATTTAATCATCAACAGTTGCGGCCTTGACCGTCACAATCACTCATCATCACATGCAGTACTTGCAGATGATCGAACGTAACTCCTACTCGGTGAAGTTGCTCTTTTCCAGCAGTACGTTCTGCAGCGGTTTGGAGAGAGAAAGGAACAGTTCCAGCAGACAATGTTCGAAGAAGTTGCCCCTACTGCTGAACTTGTAGCTACGGCAGTGTTGGTGCAGGCGACGGAACTACCGTTCATTGAGACCACCGACAAACGGTAGCAGTTCCGTCATTAGAGTTTGAAAATGCAGCAGGCTTACATCCTCGTCGAGTAGTTGTACTGGAATGAAGGACTGAATGCTGCCGTCCACGAAGCACCCGCAAATCATCTCATAACCCTTGAGGGCTTCCTCAATCTTTACAAGTTTGTTGCAACGTGAACCAACGTTGAAGTCAGCTATCTTCTCCATACCAGTTTTCTTGAGATCTACCACAATGAGATTGCGGTCTTGATCTGCCAACATTCCTTTCAGGCCCTTGCCATAAACGAAGATTTCAGTTTCCCGCAGGCCACATTTCATGGGTTCGAACCAGTTCTCCATGAAGGTCAGCTTCTCATCGTCATAGGAAAAGAATGACAGCCCTCCAAATACTCCGCCCATTAGCAAGAAATGTGGTATTTGTTGTGTTGATTGTTTGGCTTGGTGTACCCAAAAACCCGTACTTGCCAGTAGGGCCCGTTGAGAATGAGTAATATCCTTGCAGTGTTCGAGTTTGTTGCGAGCTTCATAGACATAGATATGCGTGGAGCTTGTTAGCAGAATCTTTCCACTTCGAGTGAACCGAATTCCAATGATAGGCTCATCCAAAGGCGGCGATTCATACTTGACAGTGCGGACCTTAGTGTCGTATAGGGTGAACTGGAACTTTATTGACTCAAAACCTTCCTTTTCCTTGTAGTGCTGGTAAGTCGATACGCCGAGATAGCTTTGGGACATCTTTGCAGTGATGATCTGGTGGTTAGTCGGAGGTTCTTGCACGCTGAAGGAGCCCTTTTTGTTGAGGTCCTTATCAAACAGCTCAACGGTTTCGCGGCTGTATACACAATAGTACTCGGGGCTGTTTTCTATGCCGATGTAGGAATGGTTGTCGGACAGAACCGTGACGATCTTGCCGGAAATACGTTCACCTCTCATATCAACAAGCTTGAGCCTCCCTTCCGAGTTTACCGTCCAGATATCTTGATTAGAAGATCGGAAACACTGAGCGAAACTCTCACTGATCTCGAGTATAACCCCATCGATGAGTACACGATTACCGAAGCGAACCAACTGCCTTCCGTAGTGCACTAACTGTTGCAGTTCGCTTGTTGGCTTTTGAGCAAAGACCGGTAGCACAATCCTGGTGAACACTCCACCCAACTCATTATGATGCTGCACGAACCTGTATAGGAAGAATTCGTTCTGAGATGTTTGCAGGATCAAGACATAATTACACGGTTGTTCACAGATAAGCATATTTACGAGAGGTGCATTGCTGAGTTGTTCGTGTAAAGGTAGCAAGTACTCGCTATCAGTAGTGCTTCGCAGGTAGGTGAGGTCGGAAGGTTTCCCCTCCTTTTCATCGAGAAGATGGTTGTGCAGATACGGCAATCCTTGATTGACATAACGACATCTGAACACGAGCATGCAGCTGCTTCGGGTCAGTTCGTATGCCTCCAGTTCGTCAGCATAGCACATGAACATAAATAGGCTGCGGGTAATATCCTTTCCGTAATTGAAGAGTTTCTTGCATACTGAGGCTTTAATCGAGCCTTCCTTTGCCATAAGTGGCAGCTTCCAACTTTCGGAAGTTATCAAATCTGCAATCCAAATTGTCTCAGAGTTTAGGCACACAAGTAGATGCTCCACGAGGAAAGTCTTCGATGGTTCGGGTTTGAAAGGAATTTCCGGTATCGATTTCTCTTCAAGGTTTATGTAGGCATGGAAGACTTGCTACCCCTACAGTATGACAAGTAAGCTGCCGATTGGGGTATTGCTTTCTGCTAACCAGCTTCCAGATACTAGCGAAGGGTACTTCGAGAAGGTCGCCCCCTCCTACGACAAATCCTGATAGCATGTGTACAGGCCAGAAATTTGCACTGCGATCAGCCCATTCAGAGGAAGTCCCTTCACATCCTCAATTCCCGTTGTTCGTTAGAAGAAGGTCTTCTTGGATGTGACTATGACCTTGTCGTTTGGCCTAAACATTCTCCTGATTGATACAAGCCTATTGTTTTAGCCATCTCCCTTTTATATCGCAAGAACCACCTTGTTGACACTGCTGATGTGGAAGTCAAGAATAGTGTTAAGATGGCTGCAAATAACCTCCGGTTAGGTGGCTCCCGGTCTTCGAAGCAGTACCTTGGAACTGGTCAGCATAATACTCATCGTGTTTTCAAACTTTCCAGGCACTGCCATACTGAAATCCACAAGATTCGGTTTGCTAGCAAAAATCTGCTTTACCTCCAATCTTTCAGGAAGAACCTCTAAGGAGAGTATTTGCTTGTTGTCGGAAAGGTAAACGACAGTGCGACTCATCACCTGTACTTTTGCAAGCACCGTCAATGAGAACTCGACTTCGCATGGTTGGAGCTGAGTGTTAGGGTTCGGAAGAAAGATCGCTAAGTTGTTGGATAGTAGCAACAGGTCAGAGTCGGTGTCAGGTGCCAGTGCCAATAGCCTCGTCGATGGCGGTAATCTAGCAAATATCTTGGTAACCAGCGGTTCCTTTGAGCCGACCTCCCTCACAATATTCTCGATTCGCAACCTCCATACACTGTTCTCCTGTCCCTCCCTACACAAGAAGTACATGCTTGTGAGGTCCAAAGCAACATCATAGATGTCCTTCAAGCCAAGATCCTTAACCTTGTTGTACAGATACACGCTGTGAAAATAGTCATGACTTGGCAGCTTCCATAACACCTCTTCGGTGAGATGCTCGAACTGGTTACTACCGCCGTACTGCTTCAAATCGTAGTCCTTGGGTGTGCACATGATCAGGTGCTGGTTGAGCACGACCAACGAGTAGCGGCTGAAGCTGTCCACTCTGACGAACGAACGGTAGTCAGGGTTGATGTTTAGGAACTCTAACGAGATCATGTAGACTGTTCTCAGCCGACCTGCCTCATATGCCAATCCGAATAATTTGTGGGTGGTCTAGACCAGCAACGTCTTATGCAGCTGCACTACACTACGAATGTTGTCCATGACCTCGGTCTCGCATAGCTCCTGAACATGTCCGTCGTGGTAGAGAGCCAACAACCGAATGTGATTGCGACCAACCACCACCAAGTTTGTGAGGTACTTGCGCTGCAGGCCCTCCCAGGTGGAGTAGCCGACGGAGGTGTCCAGACGGAAGCAGTGCAGCTGCTGCGGCTGCCAGTTCCTGACCACGCTGCCGTTGTAGATGTTGAAGAGCTTGCTGTCGCGTTTGGCGTCCTTTTCCATCGTATTAATAACAGTCGCATGGCAGTGCTCCCTTCGATTTGTAACAACTGTATAATGAAGCATTAAAGGCAGCCAAAGACGCTGCGGTCGACGCCCAAAGCATCGTTGAATTCCATGGAAGTCTGTCGTTCTATCAATTAGAGGCATGACATATGGCGTTCGACTTATTTACAAATGGATACGAGGATATCGGTAGCGTTGCAGGCCTTTTTCTCCTTGATTCGTTGGTTCGCTGGGAAGCAAGTTAGCAACTGATCGTGCTCACCATTATAGTTGCAGATCGCACATTAAAAATTAAAGTGGCCCTAACTCAACGGTAAATGAGGGAGCTTCGTTGCCAATCACAAAACTAATGACAGTGATATTGGGTTAATAGCAGACTTTCCATGAAATGCTTCAGTAAGCGATAAGTTTAAAGTGACATGAACACCGATTCAAGATCATTTTTTGCGGCAGTACACTGATTTTGCATAGCAGATAAGCAGGATTGATGTAACGGTAACTGCCAAGCCCAAGCCTCCCCAAATAAGATTGCTCGAACCGAACAATATTCCAAGCATGCCTTCACGCATGAGATGGTCGCCGCTTGACTCGAAGTTTGGTCCCTTAATGGCAGTTTTGTTCTTCGACGATGTCCAGTTCGGTCCATATTCACAGGTTCTTGTGGGGGCGGCCATCTGAGCGGGAAGAGAGACATACCACAGCAATAAAGAACAGACGACAGTTACGAATATTGTCTTGAATCCCATAGTTGGAATACTTCGGTCTAGTTCCTTAAGCTGCCAGCTCTTGGCTTCCATGATTGATATCTCGAGATTGTTTTTTAAGGCCTCGAATCGACGATTGGTATGACCTTGGTTGCCGAAGATATGCTCATTGATATTGTCTTCGAGGGCTTGGTAGCCAGCGACTTCGAACCGCTTCTCCTCTACCAACAACTCGTATCTGCTGCGAAACTCGAACACCTTTTCAAGTTCATGGAGTCGAGCTAGCAGGTTGGTTTTTTCCTGACAGAGGTGGATCCGATGGAGTTTACCTTTTGCATCGTTAATTCTACTGAGTTTTGGCCAGTAGTCGAAGGGGTCAACAGTCTCCATTGCCACGACATCTGCGGTGACATCTTTAATCGCACGCAGTTGGGACTGACACGCGCGTCTTCGATTATGTGACATAGGTATAGTAAGATAAGTTTCTAATTATAATCCTCTTGGGCAGCTGCGACGCTAATAGTGTTGGTTGCCGGTCTCTGGCAGTTTTGGAAAATCGAATCCGCTAAATACATCAGTTTTGCTTGAGCTTCCCCGACCTGGCTCGACTAAAAAGTGTGGTCCAGAAGCTCCGCTTAGCGCTATTCGCCTTTTCGCCGGTTGCCACCTTCTCGGTTGTGTCTGGCTGCTCGTGCACCAGCCTCTCGGAGGATTTCTCTCTCGATTGCTCGCTAGGAGGAACAATTTCAGGTTTATAGACTCTGAAAAAATCGAACTGGTCCAGAATTTCTCTCTTTAGCCGGTTGCCTGGTATTGGTCGGGGTAGGCCCTTTCTTTTCGCTTCAATCCTGGATTATGGACAATAATTACTCTCGAGAACATGCTGTACAGTATTCGTACGCGTAGACCAAACCAAAGGTCTTTTCCCAGTCGGGAATCGCTTCTATCGACTCAATCAGTGTCATTACCTTCCACAAGCTATTAGCCCAGGACAACCTCTCGTTATATCGGAACTGAATATAGATCTCTTCAGGTTCTAGGAGTTCCTTGTCAGGAAAGGGTTCGACAGGCTAAGCCTTTATGAACAGGGTATCAAGAAATGCGATCTATTCCTCCTCCCTATGGCGGCTTGTGCTTTCCGAAGAAGTTTATTCCTCCATTTGGCGGCTAATGCTTTGCTAATAAAATATTATAAACACTTTGAATAACCGCGAAGTTGCCAAGGCATCAAGTTCGTGAGGTACTTGCGCTGCAGGCCCTCCCAGGTGGAGTAGCCGACGGAGGTGTCCAGACGGAAGCAGTGCAGCTGCTGCGGCTGCCAGTTCCTGACCACGCTGCCGTTGTAGATGTTGAAGAGCTTGCTGTCGCGTTTGGCGTCCTTTTCCATCGTATTAATAACAGTCGCAGTGGCAGTGCTCCCTTCGATTTGTAACAACTGTATAATGAAGCATTAAAGGCAGTCGAGGACGCTGCGGTCGACGCCCAAAAACGCTGGCGATAGTGCAGAGGGCGTCGGGATGACTCTCAGCGATAAGGAGGACCTCCGCAAGAATCGGCTGAGCAACCTCATCGAAAGACTCGAGAACCGCACGCTAACCAACAGTGACGAGCTCTACGAAATGCTTGCGTGCTACTCTTTCTTCCAGCACATCCACCAGGACAATCCTAAGGCTTACCGCGCTTTGATGGAGCATGTCGAAGTGGAACTGTTACAGAAAGGCCGAGTCGTAGCGATGTATGGGGAGAAAGCACTGAAAACCTTCTTCGTCCTGAAGGGACAGCTCGCCGCCTACGTACGGACAGCAGTGAGCAGCGACAAAAGCAAAAGCTACAAGTAGGAATACGGAGAAGACCTGATTCCAGAACCAATTAGTAAGAACCCACTACTGAAACGAAAATCAACGATAATTCAGGAGCAGAATGCCATCCTCTCATTCAACCAGAGGAAGCAACGGGAGTACAGCAAGGTATTCGACACTTAGGAGGAGGTGATCGAGTGGTTTCCAGACCTCATTAGGGTCGCGAGTGTTCGGCAGGAGGAAGTACGCAGTAACTTATGTAGAGTGTGGATGTCTCGGCACTGAGGAAGAATGTTAACAGGGCGGCGACATTAATCACCGAACAACCTACGATTCTCGTTGGACTTTCCAAAGCTAATTTCTTGGAGGTGGCTGGCAAGCACGAAATTAACGCGGTACTCGAGGATCGGCAGGACATCCTTCGGAGCTTCCCCATATTCTCAGCGTGGGAGAAGAAGCTGAACACCATGGCAGTCTATTTTTAACGGAGGAGATACAAACGGGGCGAGTTGATATTCAAAGAGGGTTCAGCGTCGGACTGTTTCTACCTCATCGTTGAAGGTGAGGTCGAGCTCTCATAACTCGTATCGACCGAGCATCCGGTTCAATAGATGTAGAAATCGCAGCACAGTGAGCCAATTAAGGTACCCATCAATATTCTTGGACCAGGCAACTACTTCGGTGAGGAATAGATCATGCGCAAGACTGTTCGCAAGGTTACCGCACAGCCAATATCAGCATTCGTTGAGGTTCTATACCTCACCAAAAAGAACTTTTTCCTTGTCGGCTACGGCACCGATTTCTTCTACCAACTGAAAATGAACTTGGAAGTCAAGGTTATTCAACGTTAGCAAATAGTCAAACGTTACTTGAAGCTGAATAGTGGAGCGAAGAAGCGGGAGCGCACTCCAGAGAAAATTGAGGTGGACTACAAGATATTCTTGAGCAAGCCATAGAAGAAATCCAGAGCCTCAACGATCAACAACCACCCACCGCGTTCAGAAGAAGGTACAGTTAAGTATCTGCACGGTAACAGAATTATCCAACCAAGGCAAAATCACCGAACCGAAGCGGCCGTCGAATTTTCCATGTTGGAAAGCAATAAGTAGATGTACAAAGAAACCCTCAAGAAATTCAAACGGTTCCACAAAAAGTAGCAACCTCGGGAGAAGTCGGAGGTTAACTGGGATATGAAGCGTGTATGGAAGGTGCTTAACCTTGACGATATCCTTCCCGAGGAAGTCGCCGGTACCAACCCCATCAAGAAAGACAGAGCAGCTCTCAGCTACTACTATAAGTCTAACCGACTAGCCAACCAGATAAGTGAATCAAGAGCACTTCGCCCGAAGACATCCTCATCGAACCACCGGCAGAAGCTAACCTACGTCAACTACCTTGCGGAATTCGTGGAGATTGCCAATCGCAAGCAGTCACTCGCATGACCCAGCTATATCCCATCTTTTACTTGTATATACGAATTTCATGGAGGCAAGTAATGTCGAGCAAATGCTCTCGGAAGTGCTCAAGAAAAATTATGAGGTGTACAAGGATGCTTGCTATGAGGTGAGCAGCAAGTACCTCACCGAAGCTGAAAGGCTGTAGGGTAATGGTTGCTTCAAGCAGAACTTGCCGATGAACAAGCAGCAGCTGCCAAGGTCGAGCGGGAGATGAAGATGGTGGAGCATGCCACCGACCTCAGTAATAACCTCCCAGAAGCCATCCGTAATGGCGCGAAGCTGGAACACGCTCTGAGTGAATATAAGGAAATCCTCCGGAAGGTAAGTACGAGCGACCTCGACGATACTTCAAGTCCGGATACTGTTGTACATCAGCTCCAGCGTTCGACTCTACCAGTAGACCAACCCAACAGCAGGATAACTCACAGTATGCTGCGAGGTGCTGAGGTAGGCAAACGCATGGAACTGGTGGTGTGCCTTCTGGCTGCTATCTTACTATTGGAGGTGATATTCTTGTGAGTCCTCCATAAACCAATATTCGTGAGTTTATATAAATTAAATATTCATTTAATCATGGCCACTACCACAGCTCCCGCAGCTGCTGCTAAGACTGGTGAGAAGCCCGCTGGCGATAAGGGTAGGGGATTCGGTAAGACTGGAGCTCAAGGCGCTAAGGGTAAGGACGGCAAGGGCAAGCCTTTCGGAAGGGACAGAAAGGGAGACGCTAAGGAGTGGGTTCCAGTCACCAAGCTGGGCAGGCTCGTTCAGGCTCGCAAGATCACCAGCCTCAACGAAGTCTTCAGGTTCTCCATCCCCGTGAAGGAGTTCGAGATTGTTGATACCCTCGTCCCTGATCTTAAGGAGGAGGTTATGCAAGTCAAGCCCGTCCAGAAGCAGACGCAAGCCGGTCAACGTACCCGCTTCAAGGCCTACGTTGTCGTTGGTGATGAGAAGCAGTACATCGGTCTCGGATGGAAGTGCCACAAGGAAGTTCAGGGCGCCATCAAGGGAGCTCTGATGATGGCTAAGATGAGCCTCATCCCCGTCCGTAAGGGATACTGGGGCAACAAGATCGGTAACACCCATACCGTTCCCTGCAAGATCACCGGAAAGAGTGGTTCCGTTAAGGTGAGGTGCATTCCCGCTCCTCGTGGAACTGGTTTGGTTGCTCCTCCAGTCTCCAAGAAACTGTTCCAGTTCGCCGGAATCCAGGATATCTACACCAAGACCGAAGGAAAGACCCGTACCAAGGGCAACTTCGTCAAGGCCACCTTCGACTGCATCCAGAACGCTTACTTCTTCAACTCTCCCGACTTCTGGGGCAAGTCTGATGTCGATGCTCATCCTTTCGTCCAGCACCAGGACTTCCTCGAGCAGCGCAAGACCAATTGACCAATATTTAAAATCGTCAACCCCCACAGTTATCAACACAAGTAATCACATGAGCGTAAGCCTAGGCTTCATCATTGAAAACAATTTTCTCTTGCGATCGTCGACCAACCGGGAGGATATCCCCAAACCTACTTCACAAGAGTATATACAGGTCTACAGGCTGGTTAGTCCCTTCATTCGGAAGCACAGAACCAACAATCCGCACTCGTGTATTTCCGTGTGAGCTTAAATTAACTTCAACGTACTCATCACAAGCACTTTCAGTTTGCAGAGGCCGTTGGCAATGAGCTTGGCTGCTTAGTTTGAGAGTGGGTTGCAAGCTACATCAGCCTCATCGAACCTAATTAAAGCCTGTGCAGGCCAGGCAAGTATTTGGTGAGCATTGTTATGTGCTCGCTTTAGATTGAGCACTGGTCTTCAATAGTACTCTGGGTTACTTAGGAGAAGCTCAGCTATGTTTAGGTTGTGGTGAGTCAGTTGATACAGGTCCTTTGTAGTCAGCTTGATGTTGCTTATGGACAATTTAAGGATATTGGTGAGTGGGTTGCAGATGGCTGGTAGACTAACTGCTTCAATTTTGTTGTAAGCTAAGTTTTTTGAGTGGTGGTACCGAGCTGGAGGCGTTTTATCTGCGGGCATCCTTCGCAGAGTGCTTTGGCAGAGTCCGCCCTCACTTTGCACCTAACTGAAATAAGCTGATGATAGTACCAATACAGAGCTCTTACAGCTTCGTGCTCGCCATAGAGAATCCGTTCAAATCACAGTTAGCTGTTTTAGCAATGAGGGTACACAGTCTCAGGATGAGCATGTTTTTGAATGCGGTCAACTCCGCCCCGAGGTAGTCTGAGAGTATGCACCCCTCGAGCACGACGACGGTGTAACAGTCAGTAGGGTGCTTGAGCGTTTTGATGACTGCTGGCCACTCCGTTGATCGACCACCTACCATGTGGAGTTCGACTCCACTGTCCGCCCGACTGTATACAAGCATACAGTTGTGCCTTGCTGCCACACAGGTTCCTGCGCCCTGAGAAATGGGTCTCCTCATATTAATCGATCGGATAATTACCGAACCTTCACTACTTTCATATGGAAATAAAGAATAGAATGGCTGTGCTGAGGATGACATAAATCCATTGCTGACAGAGCCATAAAACAGTCACTTATTCAAGTTCCGAAGCTTTTCTTAGAGAAGCTGTCGTTGTCTGATGGATGCGTAAGTAGAAAGGGGCTGCCTTGTCAAACGCACTCCTGGTTTGGGGTATGCAAGTCTGCTGAGCAGCTCAGTTCGTCGTTATGCCTCAGCTTTTGCTTTTTCTTGCAGCTACAAGTCGCTTTCTCCGTTGGTCTTTGGAAGGAGGCTGTGTTACTTCTCAGCTTCATTTTTCTGGCTAATTTGGACCACATCGACTGACATATTTGTATGGCTTTGTGTGCCATTCTATTCCGGTTACTTCATAGTCGGAATCTTCGCAGAATTAGGCCTGTCCAAAGCATTCACCTCTGTGTCTTCTGCTGTCAGCTTCGAGTGATCATTTATTTCTTCGGTTTGTCCGGGCGTTTCCGTAGCCTCTTTTGGCATTCGTTATTGTGGTTAAAGGTCCTTCCTCTCTGAAGTATTCAACTTCTTTAAAGTCTTTTCGAGTTCTCCGATGAACGGGCTATCGAAAGGCACCGCGACCCAGTATACAGCCAATGCCTGCAGGAGGCATACCTCCGACTTATGAAGGTACATCTCACGTATGTAAGCTCCCTTGGAAGTCTTAGTAAGTTCAGACAGTTTAATGGCGTATGCATAGTAACTCACCGAAAGTTGAAGTGCCTTCGAGATAAGCTCACGATGCTCCAATTGTCTATAGAAGTCAGGTAAACAATCGAACTCCGCACATGTTTTGGCCTTCAATATTATCTCCACAGCATCCTTGGCATGAATATTATTCAACCAATTCTTCAACTATTTGTTGCCTTCGTGTCTTTCCTTTTATCGTTCGAACTGTTGTTTCATCTCGGGTATCTTCGTGAGGAGTCGCTCGCGTTGATTGTAGTTTGAAAGTCCAATGGAGCTGAGCTTATTCAGCACAGAAAGGGTGAACATCGCTTTGGATTTATTCTCCTCGCCTTTGAGGGGCTAGTACTTCGAGAGGTATTGGCTCAGGGTTTCCTGCAGTTTTCGAATTGCCAACTGCAGCAATTCGCAGCAATAGGAGTGTGAGCCTATGTCTGATACTGCCAGTGCGAGATGAAATAGGTATCCAGAAGACTGTTGCTGGCGGATCAGCATAGAAGTGACTAATCTACGCTCGCGATCGCTCAATGGTAGCTCAGTGAGAGTATCGAACCATTCTTGATCCTCCTTGATCCAGTTTTCATGGCTTCGATTGACATCTTCCAAAGCCTTTATAACTAATCTCGTCTTCGATGAGGTCGAGAGCATGACTGCTTTATTGTGTAGCACGCAAGTCTGCAGCATCACATCCCCACATCCTTCAGCAGCCAGGCCAACTAATTGCTAGGCTTCTGATAGGTGACTAATAGCGAATGAAAGTCGTCCCTCCCGATAGTAGCTAACTGCTGAATCATTTTATATCTTCGCTTCATTCAGCAGTGATGATTTGAAAGCTTCTTTGCTTTCTTCGCTGGCTTCGATTTTGCTCATCTCTTCATCAAAGACCTTCAGCTTCCTCACGAGCTCGATTTTATCCAAGTACTTTGTAAGTAATTCTTGCTTCTCCTACAGCTTCCTCTCCTCTTCTAATTGGCGTTTGATCATTTGACAGTTGATATGCAAAATCGATATGCTAATGCGCCAATGAAGTGACGATTTGAGTTGCGAGCGCGCGCAAAATCTGTGATTAAACAGGCTCGCGATCGTTTTTGGAAGACTATCGCGGCTGTAGTTTTCTTCTCCTATCTCTCATCTAATATCAGTAAGATTATGATAGCCGAACTGAGACCAAAACATATCTCATACGAATCACTTTCGTCAAAGCAGCAGGCAGCCGACAAAGACGATGAGGGCGGCGAGCAGGAATCCCCAGAAGGAGTGAATTCCGTTGGTCGAATGTGTCTGGAAAACGGTGAAGAGGACTGCACCGAAGGCCAAGAGCTCGAGGATCCAGAGCAGCCACCTGGACTTGGGGCTGTGCCAGTTCGCAAGGTTCACGATCAGGTAGTACAGGGACTTGACGGCAGTGAACAGAACCCAGCCGAGCCAGAAAGCGATCACGTTGCGGACGATCAAACCAATCCAGTCAGAGTTGAATGGTTGGTAAAGGGTCCACCAAAGCTGGTAGAGAACCACAAACAAGGCAACGAGCAGGAGGAACTGAACAATAGGATGGCTAAGCAGTCGCAGGAAGGAATATTCGCTGTGGGCCCACCAGGCGCGGGTGGCAACAGACAGGATGCTCAGGATGCTCGCAACGATGACCAGCCAGTAGGCCTGATCGGGCCAGGTGTTGGTAACCACAGCATAGATCAATGCCAAGGTGACAAGAAGATAAACGAGCCAGATGACGGCGGTTGCGGTCTTGGGAGATGGGCAGTGAGCCTCGGGATAGAATCCGACTCCCCAGTATCCACTATAGAGGTTGATGGCGACAGAAACCGCCCATGCCACGAGAGCAACGATTCCCATGACAAGGTTTCCAGGTGCCCCTTGGTAGCCGGGCTGACCAGTCTGTTGGTAACCACCGTATTGGTTCTGTTGGTTGAACATGAAAGGATTAATTATAAGTTGAACGCCATGGATACGAGGCTATGCAGAGCAATAAATTTTATCGCGAGGGAATTGTCAACCACATCAAGGAAACCCGTTTTTGTGCTAAACTGCAAACCACAACTCTGGGGAGAAATACACTGGCTAGTTTGGCGCTCGGGGCTACACTCCTATTTGTTCCCGGCATTTTTTTGAATAGGCAATCGACTATGATCGTAGTTGGCAGCACCAGTGGCTACTTCAGCAACGAGGTGGATGGTTGTGAGTACCGTTCGTTGTCATCTAAGCAATCGCTCTTCGAAGGATGTCGTTTGATGCGCGGGTGTTGAATGTGTTTGGACTTTTGTTCTCAATTCAAAAATTAATGATGAAATCGTGTCGTTGGTAGCCTCTGGGTTCTTCCATTATCACTGAACTTTCGTTCGCTGCTGTCTTCCCAGATAAATTCCTTGATTCCTATAATTTCCGAATTTGTTCCAATGGAAGCAATCGTTTCGATATTAGAATATATATATATGAAGCGCATCAGGCAGAAGGGACCCAATAGGAGATAGGGAGTGTTGCCACTATATCTCCTATTGGTATGCCGGCTGACCATTGTTTGCGTTGTTCGCTACCGTCATCCCATTTCAGTTTTTATTACGTGGCCGGTTCACCTTTCAACCGCTCACAAAGACGCCGCCCGCAAGTATTAGAATATTCATCTGCTCGTTGTCCTCGACACCCCTTATTATAAATCATCACGGCTTTGAAGGGAATCCAACAAATGTCTTGTCCAGTTTTGACTGATGGCGAATCCTATCCCAGCCGATAGCAGTGGATGCACAATCGTGCCTAGAAAACTTTCACGGTCATGCATACAGTTGTATCAGCATCTTAGTATATCTATTAAGTTAATAGGGAATGAATAGAGAATGCTGTCAATACAAGAATAGAGGTTGATCACGTATCAGGTTTAATACTGTTATCCGACATCGCTTCTTCTGCAGCAGCAGTAGAGGAACCACACGAAGAAGAACAAAATTGTTCCTCCGATTCCTCCTCCGATCTCTGTATCTCCCAGCATGCGCCGGCTTTGAGAGTAGTCTGCACGCCGAACCATCGGAGTATTCTCCCCGTAGTAGTTGACGCAGCTCCGAATTGTCGATGGGCACTCGCCATTATAATCACAGCACTTCAGACTGCAGCTCTCGGCCTGGACTCGGCACCTGCTGCTCATTCAACTTTAATAATTATCATTCTTACCTAAATGGCATTTAATTGACGATATTGGGGAAATAGCAGGTGAGAACAGAATTGTATTCTTGCAGGACTGGCTCAACCCACTGCTTTTGGCGAAGCATGCTTTCGTGGATGACTGCAATAGTCTTCAGCTTAATTCGAAGGTTCAGCAATCAACCAAAGCCCTCGCTATCTATCACAGCACAAAAAGAGAGAAGTACACTTGCCATGGATATTTTGAATGGTCTACGTTTACGGACTCGTTGGGTTTAAACAGTTTTAGCAACTCAAAGAAACTTCATCGATGGGAGCAACAGGAATGCGAAGTCAAAAGAATACAAGCTGATCAGCCTCAAATGCTCACTAATAGATGACTGTCGTCACCACTGTCCTCCTTCTGCAGCAGAACCAGTATACTCCGAACAGGACTATCAGAACACCGATTGCTCCTCCAATTCCTCCTCCTGTATCGGCTGAATCCAGCATGCGTCTGGTCTCCGAGTAGTCGGCTCTTCGAACTGATGGCGTATTCTCCCCGTAGTAGTCGACGCAGTTGCGGGCTGTTGATGGGCACTCGCCACTAAAATCACAGCACTTCAGACTGCAGCTCTCGGCTTGGATTCGGCACCTGCTGTTCATTAACAGTAATTTTATTATAGCTCTCGCGAATGAACGATGAGTTTGCTAAGATTGGTAATCAGCACACAACAAGCCTGCCCATGTTATTTGGGACTGACTATTATTGTTCATTGAGGAAGGCAACTATCCAAGGGAGTTAGGGCGCCACCCTGGCGTTCAACTGCTCTTGCAAAATTCAATGACGATAATGAATTTGCATTGGGATGCGAAGAATTGTGCTATTTAGCGTAACCTTCGAGCTTGGAGTTTGATCAGATTCAAAATTCATATAGAAAAAAGTGTTGCTTTCAACGATACAAGTTTAAGGTTACTATCAGGCCATATTCAGTGCTCCAAACTCAACAAGGGGGGGAAGGTCGAAGATCAAATGCAGAATTTAGCTGGCAGGGCTGGCTGGAAGCTACAGCCTCGCATATTTTCGTTGTTCTCAAGCAACTCATGCATAAAGCAATTTGGTCGGATAAGTTATAAGTTTATTCATGCAGCTCCGTGGAAACAGCGTTCGGCAGAACTCGGAGGCCCACAGTGACCGACACCCTACAACGCCCGATGCACCACCCCACAGTGGCCGAGAGTTCAAGGACGAAATGCTTCGATCACTGGAACGTTCTAAGGAGCACGTGCTACCCTCGAACAAGTTTAGCATCGTGGCTGGTCAGTTCGGTGTGAGTTTCTACGACTACACTCGAGCCAACGAAATGCTTTCTCTGAACCGCACCGACGATCGAGGAAGTCGGCAGCATGCCCAATCACCGTTCCAGCGCAGCGACATCCGATGTACTCCACAGCTGAAACAGACATGCAGATGATGGATAGGTTCGTACAGAACCTCCAGCCCAACGAGTCCGACGAGCTTTCGCCGCAGAAGATGAAAGTGCTGAAGCAGCTACTGTAGCACTACAACGTCAAGAACCTCAACCAGAAGAACTACGAAAGTATGTTTGCTGCCGTTATATAGAGTTGGCCAACACCTTCGGATTGCGCATTCATAGTGTCAAATATGAGGAACTGCCGAAAAAGCGGGACATTATTTTTCAGAAACCGACGACCTCGCATCCTGCCCGTCGCAGAATACATCCCCGGAGGATTGCGGAGGTCAGCGAGTCACCCATCTTTCACAGCGTGGTCGAGGATGTTCCTTTAATGCTTCCCAGTGAGAAAGCCTCTAGAAACCAGTCACCCACCAACGAGGATCGGAAAAGTGTCAGTCGCGACTACGAGAAGCTTCGCAATAATACAGCTGACAGTCGATTCCGACCGTTGCATGTCGGTGCAGAGTGCGACAGTTTTGAACTACGGTTGCGCAAATACAAGTAGTTTCTGTTTCTGTTAAATCTGTCGAATGAGGTGTATCGGTAGCTGGAGGTGAGGACATACGAACAACCCGTAAAGATGTACATCGGGCCGGGCAACAACGGCAATCTGATTCGGTCGCTGATGAAGAAGCGATTCTGGTTCGTAGAGTGCTCAAACGCAAAGGATGCAAATTTTGCGTGGACGCAGATCAAAGTTGAGGCAGTTTTTTAGAAACAGCCACCAGCCAGTTTATGCATAACAAGCCGAGCTCCGCTATCTAATATCAGAGAGGTCAAGTCGAAGTCAACAGGACCATCCCTTCTCAAGAAAAAAGGCGCGAAACAGTTCTAACCCAATGACCCAATGCTCAAGATTCTAAATGCCCAGCACTACGAAGAGTACAAGCAGCTTTGCTTCGGCAATGGAGTTGGTGCCAAACGTCGGGAAGACTTCGAATATAGGCTTCGATTCGTAAAGAGAAAGCCAAAGGTAACTCGCATTCCTTTGGAGTAGCACACTGTACATAACCACCTCCCTTCCAACGGTTTGTTAGGAAATAAAAAAGCAATGTTCTACAGTCTACGATAGTACTATCGCTTGACAGAACGAGATATCTTCACCATCGTCCCTCTAACCTTCCACATTCAAAATGGCACGAAGGATGAATAATTCAAGCGCTTCCAAAACCACTTCAACGAACGAAGACGGAACCGCCGTCCAAATATCTGGATCATCAAACCCGGAGAATTTACTAATAGAGGTAACGGTATAAGTTGCAGCAGCCGCATCGACCAAATCAGAAGGATAGTTGGTGGCTGTGCTCAATCGAACACATCTAAACACGAGCACGAACGGACATTTATAGTGCAGTCGTACCTCTGCAAGCCACTTCTGTACAACCACAGAAAGTTTGATATCAGAGCGTACCTTCTCGTGACGATCAGCAATGGAATTCTCAAAGGTTACTGGTATCAGGAGGGCTACATCAGAACCTCCAGTCAACAGTTTGATTTGGAGGATTTATCCGATCCGATGATCCATCTCACAAATGATGCGGTGCAGAAACATGGAGAGGAGTATGGTGCCTATGAACCAGGCAACAAATTAACTTACAATGACCTGCAAAGGTACTTAGACTCAACCGGACATAAGGTGGACTTCTTTGCGATGGTCTATCCACAGATGAGGGTAACTATGCTGGGTAATGTAGACGATAGCAACGGAGTGTGTTGCCTCAACTTGCCTCTTCCTTGATCCACAAAGGCGATAGAATAACTTCTAGGTGTTTGGGCTGGATTTCATGATTGATGAGGATTTCAAGGTCTGGTTGATCGAGGTCAACACCAATCCTTGCTTGGAGCTCAGCTGTGGAATCCTCGAACGTCTTATTCCCTCCATGGTTGAAAATGCGCTCAGGTAATGACAAGTGTTATTTAGAATTGGCTTGGATCCACAGTTTCCGCCTCCCAATTACTTCCCACCCTCGAAGAAGTACCATATCTCGGAGAATGCACTCGGGCATAATAAGTTCGAACTAGTTTTCGACGAGCTTCGAGACGGGCACCAACTGGCTACTCTCTACAGTGGCAACTCCTTATGTACGCAGTGTGTTATCGCAGTAAAAAATATCGGGCATGTCAGCGAAGACAAGGAGGAGTATGCAGATGATGGGCACTTGATTGAGGAAGTTGCCGATTGAACAAACCCGAATACATGTAGATGATTGTTGTTTGCTTTTAAATAGGGTCAGAAATCAAAGAGACCTCCGCCGAGACCCATATCTTCCTCCT
>ERZ724508.785-NODE-785-length-21035-cov-5.719590_pt1 | contig 21035 bp, 14 predicted proteins | sample MGYA00376041_ERZ724508 | MGnify/ENA primary metagenome ERZ724508 (study PRJEB28724, sample SAMN07190887) | wastewater metagenome | isolation source: effluent of sewage treatment plant in Hong Hong | place: USA: Christiansburg, Virginia | collected 2016-03-01 ...
ACAATGGATAGTTACAAAGGCGAAGTATTTCAAGGGTCAATTATGCGTATTTATCCAATTATGAATGAGAAGTCACGCACCTTTAAAGTAATCGCAAACTTTATAAATGAACCTCCCCTACTGTATCCCAACCTAAGTGTTGAAACGAATATCATAATCAAAACAAAAAAAATGCATTGTTAATTCTTTTTGAATATTTATTAAACGACTCAACGGTGATACTAGAGGACAATAAAAATAAACATATTAAAATAGGATTACGCAACTACACACAGGTTGAAGTTTTGGAAGGCTTAACGGTTAAAGATGTATTGATCAAACCAAAAAGCAAATGAACTACAAACTACTGCTAGAGATTTCCATAGGATTATTACGCGCTAGATTAAAACAGTCTGTAATAGCAGGCGTTGGCGTCATGTTTGGAATTACTATGTTCATAACACTTATAAGTTTTATGAATGGTTTAAACCAAATGTTGGATGGCTTAGTAATAAATCGCACGGCACACATTCGTTTGTACAACGAAATAAAACCATCTACCAATCAACCGATCAATCAATCCAAAATATATAAAAAATCTATAAATTTTATCTCATCCATCAAACCAAAAGATAAAGGAAAAGAAGTTTATAATAGCGAATCGGTCATGCATGCTTTAAAGCAAGACTCCAGAGTACTGGGCATTGCCCCTAAAATAAGTACGCCTGTTTTCTATTCTTCGGGTAAAGTAGATTTTCCTGGATTGATTAATGGAATTGATATCGATGCAGAACAAAAATTGTTTTTTTTAAATGATTATATAATCAAAGGACACCCTGCAGATTTGGGCATCGTCAATAACAGCATCATTTTAGGCAAAGGTGTTGCAGAAAAGCTATTGGTTGATATTGGCGACGTTATGTATGTAACAACTGCCCAAGGTAATATCACAGCCTTAAAGGTTGTTGGATTAATACAATTTGGATTGCTTGAAATAGATAACGCGCAAAGTTATACGTCGATACAAACGGCGCAAAAAATGATGGGAGAATCTAATAATTATATTACAGATATCAATATTAAATTGAAGGATTTAAGTCAAGCTCCTGCGCTAGCTAAAGAGTATTCGAAACAATTTGAACTTGATGCCATAGACATACAAACTGCCAATGCACAATTTGAAACAGGGAGTTCTATACGCAGCATCATCTCTTACACAGTTGGGATTACATTATTGATCGTTGCTGGATTTGGCATTTATAATATCTTAAATATGATGATCTATGAAAAGATGGATTCCATTGCGATTATGAAAGCAACAGGATTCTCTGGTAGAGATGTTAAATATATTTTCATTTTCCTTTCTTTAATTATCGGAATTGCGGGTGGTATATTCGGGTTATTATTTGGTTACATCTTAAGTTCCATCATTGATCAAATACCTTTTGAAACAGCATCCTTACCAACCATTAAAACCTATCCGATCTATTACAATCCTATTTACTATATGATAGGCTTTATCTTTGCGATTGCTACAACTTACATAGCTGGATTATTACCTGCACGAAAAGCGAGTAGTATTGATCCCGTTGAAATCATTAGAGGAAAATAAATTATGTCAGAATTTATTTTAGATGCCCGAAATATTCGTAAAGAATTTAACGATCCAATTAAAATAGAAATCCTCAAGGATTTAAGTTTTAAAGTTCGACATGGAGAGTTTGTTTCTGTAATGGGTAAATCGGGTTGCGGAAAATCTACCTTACTTTACATCCTATCCACGATGGATACAGAGTATCAAGGCCAATTGTATCTAGATGGCAATTTATTGACAGGGAAAAATGACATTCAATTAGCGCGCGTCCGTAACGAACACATTGGATTTGTTTTTCAATTTCATTATTTACTAAATGAATTTTCAATCTTAAAAAATGTAATGATACCGGGTTTGAAACTTGGTAAACTTTCTGCTGAGGAGGTTGAGCACAAAGCCGCGGAACATTTAAACACTTTGGGTATGAAAGATCATATGTTAAAAATGCCTAATCAATTAAGCGGTGGACAAAAACAACGGGTTGCTATTGCACGTGCACTTATAAATGACCCATTAATTATTATGGGTGATGAACCCACTGGAAATTTAGATAAACAAAACAGCAATATGGTATTTGATATTTTTAGAGAATTAACCAAAGATCAAAAACAAACCTTACTCATTGTAACCCACGACCAGGATTTTGCAAATAAAACAGATCGCATTATTGAAATGATGGATGGGCTTATTGTTTGATGAGATTATTGCTATAAAAATCCGCAAAGCCTCTTCTTAATAAATGTATACTTTGCATTTATTAAGAAGAGGCTTTTGCCCTACTGATAACACACAACCATTCCTTTTTTTAATTTAAAATTTAAATCATACAAAGAGATTCTAAAAACACCAGAAGGCTTCTTCCCTTGTCCATCTGCACTTATATATAACCAACCATTCAGCTCGTCTACACTATATAATACATAATCTTCACTGCCAACTATTTTTACATTTTGCCACTTCTTACCATTCTTTGAACCAATCATTAATTCTCCATTAGTACCCGTCACAAATATATAATTTCCAACACGTCGAATATCTACAAATTTAATGCCATCCCCTGTCGTCTGTTTACAAGGCTTCCATTTTATAACATTCATCTTGGAATAATAAATCCCATCTTCTGTTGTAGCGTACATTCTTTTATTTTCTATTGAAAGAATTGCTCTAATATTTAAATTCTTTGGTAGATTCTTATTGCAATCTATCCAATTATCTGAATGCCGATCTTTTTTAAACACACCGCCTCCATACATAGAAACATACAAATCTGTCTTTGTTTTTTCAAAGTCTGAAATATAACCCGCTCCTTGTTTATCCAATGTAGTAGAAGATGTCCATATTTTATTTTTAAAATTATATGTAGAAATCCATCGTGGCCAAGCAGATGAAACAAGTTCAGAATTATATTCAATCATTTCCCAACCAAAATAGACCTTGCTCTTTTCATGTGAAAGCATATCGCTCCATGCATTTTGACCCTTACGAACAAAAATAGAATTTTCATAGACAGAAATATATGTTGAATCATTAAAATCGACTACCGAACGAATCACATTTTCATCTACATCGGATTGAAAATTTACTTGTAAACTATCTGCATTTAGTTTAAATAAATAATATTTACTTCCTAGATAAATGGTAGTGTCATTCACTTTAAATAGCTCTCGGGGTACAAATCGAACATTTGGCACCGACAATTTCAACATTTCCCATTGCGCCGTTTTTGTATTTTTTTGAGCAAAAACAGATGTTATGGAAACAAATATTAATAGATGTGATAAATAAAATTTCATAGGAATAAAACAATAAAATAAAATACGTTGGAATAAATATTATTACAGTAAACATACTGTTACCTAAACAAGTATAAAAAACAAAAAGCCTGTTTGATTAAAAAAAATAATCAAACAGGCGTATCAAAATATTCATTATTATTTCACAACAACTAATTTATTTACTGTTGTTATATCATTTACCACTACACCAACAAAATATATACTTGCAGACAATGTACTTATATCTAATACATTTTCACCTGCTGTAACATCACTTACAAAACAAACCTTTCCATTGTAATCTGTAATAGACAAAGTACCCACACCTATAGATGTAAAATGAATAAACTGTTTTGTAGGATTAGGATAAATACGTAAACTAAGGTCCTTATCTTTTGATAGCACAGCAGTCGTTACTTGATATTCTTTAATTCCTATATCAACAAAACTTCCAACAATTCTTGGTTTCCCATATAAGTCCACTAAGGGATATTGAATGGCATCCGTTGGCGTCAAGCCTTTGTTATAAATAATAGAGTACGCATCATCATACAAATCTGTATATGCTATATTACATTCACTCACAGAATTCATTCCACTTATTTTTTTATTGCTAATATTATTTGAAATGCTAAATGGAGTATTCCCGTTCATAATCATATTTTTAATAACAGTATCTTGCTGGGTATAAACAATACTATTTATTAATCTAAAATCAATGTTTATCTTCCCATAATAGGATGTATCATTTAAAAATGGAATGTTATAATTAGAATTGATATTGGAATTATATACCCATAATTTACCACTGTTGTTGAATACGCTTTTCAAATTGGTAATTGTTAAATTTTTAAATTCACAATTACCTATAAACATATCACCCGCATTATCTACTAAATTCCCAGAAGTAGATATATTATCAATTATATTATTTGCAGCAAACAATGACTGCCCGTTCCAAATACTAAATATCATAGCCCTTCCTGGATTATTTATTGTCTTGGATATACCTGATATATTGCAATTCGTAACCGATAAAATAGAATCTATTTGAAATAAACACTCTCTTTGATTTATACCATTTATAACACAATTATCAAAAGTTACTGCAGGTGTGTAATTACAACTCAACACGTCTCCTCCTTCAAAACCACTAATTAGACAATTACTAAAGTTTGCTTTTCTGCAACTGTAATAGTTACCAACACCTGCTTTATTATTTATTAATTTTAAATTTGCACAAGTTAATTTATTTGCATTTATATGTAAGATATAACTTGAAACGTCACCATCAGAAATAGTAACATCATTAAAATTTACATCACCTTTTGGAGAATAAATATTTATCGGAATAGAACCTCTAACATTTGTTATTGACGTTTTTGATATTGCAACCGATTTAGAAACGCTTAATTCAAAAAGCCCATACTGTGATAATGCAGGGTTGAAAATCTGTGAATTTGTTAAGACAAAATTCTTCATGCCGTAAATACCAAATAAACCTGTTTCATAAGCTCCATCAATCAAACAATTATCCATTTGAAACGTTGCACTATCACCTGTATAATTAAAATAGGACTGGGTAGTTTTACTAAGATTAAATGAACAATTAGAAAAGTTCGCCGACCCCTCATACGAATAGCTAATAGGCATTTGATTGTTATTAAATCCAACTCTATTTAAATCAAGTAATAGTTTATCTTGTAGCGCATTGTTTACAGCTACATTAGAAGAACAATAAAAAATATAACTTGCATTTAAACCTCCATTGTTAGAAAAATTTGCATCCGTAATTCGAATAACAGCCCCATCTTTTCTACCTATAATCGAACCATTTGTTAATTTTGTATTGTCAACAAAACTAGATTGGTCTATAATTACTTCAGAGCCTTTAAATGCACTTATACAAGCCCCATTGGGATTCCCCTCGTTCTGAATAAAAGAGCATTCACTAATAGTAACAATTGCATTTGTATCCGCTACAATTGCTCCATACTCACTATTTCCATTTTCTGCATACTTAGAATAAAATTTTCTAAATAGTATTCCTTGAAAAACAACTGCCGTGTTTTTAATTTGAAACGCAATATTTGAATTATCTGTAAGGTCTATGTTATTGCCAAGTTCTCCTGAAATAATCGTATGTTGGCCATCTACACGTTCTTCCTTCGTTGTTTCTGTACCCATAAAACCACCTACAAATGTTAACGGTTTGGATAGAAAAATAGATTCCGAGCGATTAGAACTCTTGGTTACTGCATAACCTTCAGTCGTAGTTTGTGCAATCCATATTTCCGCATCTGTAGGTGCAGCAGCAACAGCATCAACTAGTTCCGTATATGCATCACTCCATGACAAACCCGTGTTAGCTCCAGTTGCAGCAGCATTTACATATACAATGGTTTGTGCAGAAAGTATTATATTAGACATTAAAAATACCAAGGCAATTATAAGTCCTTTTTTAAAAGTTAAATACATCATAAATTATATTTATTAAAATGAAGAGAGTGATTAAGCGTAATTTATATATTTTAATTATTTTTCATTCCATTATTGAGGCAACATTTTTTCATTTTAAAGTTTAATCATGCTCATAAACCTCTAAAATCTCCGCCCTCATACTTTCTTAATGTTCTTACACACAAATAAACAGCGACTGAAACCATTAAGAATGCAGCAAAGAATGGCGCGCCAGGCAATTTTATCGGCGCATTGATTCCCGTAAAATAAGAGAACAAGTTATTCATCAACAGCGGACCAATAATAGCTGTTACACTCATTAAAGAAGTTAAGGCGCCTTGCAATTCTCCTTGCTCGTTTGCGGGAACTTGTGAGGATGTGATGCCTTGTAAGGACGGACCCGCAATACCTCCCAAGGCATAGGGAATTAAAATCGCAAACATCATCCAACCTTGATTCGCAAATCCAAATAAAAACATGCCAAATGCATTTAAACATAGGCCAATGTAAAGTGCCCACTTTTGCCCAATCTTTGGAATGATGATTCGAATCAAGCCACCTTGTACGATAGCAACCAATAAGCCTACAAAGCCTAAGGAATAACCAACCTTTTCGCTATTCCAACCAAATGTATATTCTGTAAAAAAAGTCCAGTTGGATTGTACTGCATGAGAAGCTATAAAATATAAAAACATAGATACCACTAGACCGGATACAACAGGATATTTTTTTAAATGGAGCAAAGAGCCTATTGGGTTTGCACGCTTCCATTCAAAAGCTCTTCTGTTTTCTTTGGGTAAAGATTCAGGCACAAAGAAATAACCATATAGCACATTCAATAAAGTAAAGCCTGCAGCTACCATAAAGGGTGCACGTGGCCCCCACCAACCGCCAGCCAGTCCGCCTATAACAGGACCGATAATAAATCCAACACCAAATGCTACCCCAACCAAACCAAAATTTTGTGTTCGATTTTCGGGTGTGCTGATATCTGCAATATATGCCGTAGCTGTTGTAAAACTTGCACCACTAATACCCGCCAGAATACGGCCAATAAATAACCATGTAATTGTTGGAGCAAAAGCTGAGAATAAATAATCAAAACCTAAACCAAATAATGAAAATAATAGAATTGGACGTCTTCCGTATTTATCACTCAAGCCACCCAAAATTGGAGAAAAACAAAATTGCATGATGGCATACGCAAACATTAACCAACCACTGTATTTGGCTGCTTCACTTATTCCTTCGCCTGTTAAATCTCTTATCAAATCAGGTATTACAGGAATAATAATTCCAATCCCTATGATATCGATAAGTAATGTGACAAATATAAAACCGAGAGCGACTGATTTATTATTGGACATAAAAATATGTTTGCTATTATTATTCTAAATTAAATCTAAGATCAAAAACCAATTTGCCAAATCAATTTGATTCCAATGGAATTATCAATTCTAATTTTAGAATTATAGTTTATGTCGAATGAATAAAATGGATAAATATTTAAATAGGATCCTAATTCTGAAAAGTTAAATAATGTGTATTTGAATCTTGGAGATAATCGCAACATTGGATAATAATTTACTTCTGCTTTCTTAAAACCAAATCCTGTTTCAAAAGAGAAATGCTCCAAATAATATTTAGACCATTTAAATCTATCCGTAGTTTTATGAGGTATATTCGTTCTTAAAACAAAATTGTAAGAAGCTCCAATTTTATAGATTTCGCCTAGCTTTGTATCTAACCATAATAAGTATGTCATAGGCTCATATGTTATTGGACAACACCCTGTTTTTTTATAAGAAATACCCAATTCATATTTTGTAATAATATCATTTTGTGTGATGGCATTTTCAAGTCCAATTCCCATACCTGCAGAACAATATAGTTTTCTGTACCATCCCCACATTTCAAAACTGGGAATTGCAACAGTAGTGTCCTTAGTTTGAGCCACAGTAGTATAGTAGGGTGCAAAAAACAGGATACAAAAAAACATTTTCATAATTAACACCATAAATTAATCAAATGCGCATTCATTTAAGACTCCACTTTTGCAATTAAAATTTAAATCCAACACCTTATTCAATCACCTTCATTGGATAAAACGGTTTTGTTTGATCAAAGATGTATTTATACGTAATGTGTATTTTTCGAACTTTACCTCCCACTGCTTCCGCCACTTTAATCATCTTTGGATTAAAATTGCCAACCCAATTCATTTCAAATTCAGTGTAGCGCGTCATTGGCTGTACTACTAAAGAAGCAGCTTTAACGATAGCGCCTTCTAATCCTCTCCCTTGAAATTCGGGCACTACACCAAATACAACACCAAACATCTTTTTACATGTGCCTGTGTGTTTGTGGTACAAAAATTTAAGCTTCGCAATAATATCCCACTTACCTTTTAGCTTTCCATTTAAGTGTTTGAAAATTTGATTCAATTCCGGAATCATGATGAAGAAACCTATCGGCTCCTCATTATAATAGGCAAACCAAACAATTTCTTCATCCAAAATAGGCTTTAACTGATTCATCATGGCCATTGCTTGTGCCTTAGGCATTTCACGCACACCCGCATGTTTTGTCCATGCTTTATTATAAACCGTCCTGAAATCTTCGGCGTATTTTTCAAGCCTATTTTTTTCCATGTGCTTAAATAAATACGCAGGATCACGTGCTAAGCGATCGGCTTTCTCTTGATAAATCGGAGGCAGATCTCCTTTTACAAAACGATGAAAGGTGTATTGTTGGTAGTATTCTTTAAAGCCGTAATTCTCAAATAAAGGTTTGTAATAAGCCAAATGATACGGCATTCCGTAGACAGGCTCATAGAAACCCTCAACTAACAAACCCCACCAATTTAAGCGTTCGCCAAAATTAATCGGGCCCTCCATGGCTTCCATACCACGTTCCATAAGCCAGGACTTTGCTGTATCAAACAAAAAGTTTGCTGCCGCTTGGTCGTCGATGCATTCAAAAAATCCACAGCCTCCTGTTTTGTATTCAGAGGATTTTGCTGTTTTATTATCGATAAATGCCGCAATGCGTCCAATTACTTTATTATCATCGCTGTATAATAACCACCGTATTGCTTCTCCATGACGGAAATATTTATTTACTTCTTTATCGAAAATACCTTCTATATCTGTATCCAAAGGGCGAATCCAATTTTTTTCGCTTTTATATAGTCCTACAGGTAATTCTAAAAAAGCTTTTTTCTGAGCCTTATCTTTAATTTCAACAACTTTCATAGCATTAAAAATACGCATAAATGAGCAGTTAGAAAAATTAGGGTTCCGAATGAACACACTATGCTCAAGTCATTCTTTTTACAAAATCTGAAGGAACCAGATCAAATGTAGATCAACGAGACAGCCAATACCTTACTGTAATTTTGGTATTTAAACATCAAAATCACATTATTTTTACACTTAAATTATTCCATATTAAAAAATTAAAACATTAGTATTTAACAATTACCCATCATTAAGGCTGACCTTACAACTATTTTTAATTAGGCTAAATAATCATAATGTTGACTCAACAAATGATTAAGAACTACTAAAAATCTCTCTTAATCACTCCAGTAAAAATTGAGCGGCCATACCAATCAACCTATTGGAATTCTTCAAATACTAGAAATCACCAACCATTGCTAAAAAGCAATTATTTAGACTTTGTATAAAAACACAGATTTAACATAATTTTAATATACATTCCACACCTGATTTTCAATAAAATACATCTTGAATAAATCTTATAGAGGTATTTTATTTTTAATTAGTCTAAATAGTTGTAGTTTTGAACTTCCATTTGAATATAAAGCAGTAGGGATCACGAATTCTACAACGTTGAAAAAACAAGACCTATATACAACTCCAAAGCCTATTTTACCAACCTTTTCGGATGTAAAATCCTTTGAGGATATATATAATACGTATTGGTCTAAGGTTTATGCAACATGTTACAATACAATCAAAGAGCGGGAAGTTGCACAAGAAATGGTTCAGGACATATTTAAATCACTGTGGGAAAGAAAAGATGAACTCGAAATCAAAACCTCAGTAGAAAATTATTTAGTGCGATCCGCAAAATTTAAAGTATTTGAATACATTCGAAATAAAACAACACAAAAAAAGCATTTAGCTTGTGCGCTTGAAGATTATTGTTCCGTATCAAATTGTACAGAAAATGAAATCTTGTATGAAAATCTAACAGAAAAGGTGGGTTTACTTGTTGACCGTCTACCGTGCCAATGCAGAAACGTATATAATATGAGCCGTACAGATGCCTTAACCAATAAAGAAATTTCTTCTAGATTATTAATATCAGAAAGAGCGGTAGAACAACATATAACAAAAGCACTCCGTTTTTTAAGGGAAAACCTTCAAGAATATCGTTCTTAATTTGTCATTTTTATTTTTTTTCCGACCTACGGTATCAAGCCTAGTTATACTACTTTAATAAAAAAAGCCTAAATTGGGGCTTGTCAAACGCATTCGTATGGAAGTCACAAAAAGGCTTATTGAAAAATATCACCTAGATCTTTGTTCCACAGCAGAACGAAAAGCTGTAGAAGAATGGCTTATGAACGACATACTAGATGCTGAAATAGATACAGAATCCGCACATTTCACTTTAGAAAATAAAAGAGAAATATGGAGTAACATTTCTGAAATATTTCCGCAGAAACAAAAAGAGCTTTCTACTCACCATATTTTCAATTATTTACTATCCCCTTCATTCATTGGCGTAGCAGCTACAGCAATTGGCCTTGTAACGTGTTTATTTCTATGGAATTCAGATTCTCAAAAAAAACTTCCGAATAACAATTTTGTTAAAATCGAATCAAATAAAATAATTCAAACGGAATCATTAAACATAACATTGGGTCAAAAAAGCAAAGCAAATGTTTCTGCTTCAAACCCGACGCAAAACAAAACGATTGAGTTTTGTGGAGCAATTCTCATCCACCCAAAACAAGATGTAATACTTACTCTTAATGGAACTTGTGCGCCCCCTTTAGATACGAGTGAAACGATTCATTTTAAAAAAGGACAAACATATATAGCTGTTAATTATCATTTTAAAAATAAAAATGAATTAATTATTGTAGATGAACGAAATATTTCAAACTTACCCCCCATTCTTCATAAAGAAATATCGAAACAATTCAATATATAATTACATATATTTCGACGTAACGTATTTAATAATTATTTTATAATGATTCATAAAATCAACGCTCTTAAATATCTTTTCTTTTTTTCAACACTTCTATTCGCCTTTACAAATTGTACGGATATTTCAAGAAATCCAACTAAGAATTACAGTTTACTAATAATGACTCAAGATGCAAATGAGTACTTAATTCAAACAAATTCTCTACAAAATGGAGTTATCAATCCAGTAAAAGATGGCATTCTACTTAATCCAAAAGAGATAGGACGCGATCTCATTATAAAAGATGGTTATTATTATTATCTAAATAAAAAAAATGGAATATTTTTCAAATATGCATTAACTGCTGGCAAAACCTTTCAAAAAATCGACTCCGTTAGTCTTCCTAATTTTTATGAAAACAATTATAGCTGGATTGGAAATGATACCTTACTCTTATTAGGTATTGACAGAGAAGATACCCTTGTTAAATACGCGAAGATCAATGTGCATACATGTATGCTTAATCAAGGCACACTATCTATTCAAAAACCTTTTAACGCATACAATTCTATTTCAATTGGCTTTTCGAATTTAAAAAAAGACAAACTATACATTGGGTATACCTACCATACTACAACAGCTGAAAGCTACGTCACGGGTGACACCGTTTATGTTTCAGTATTGAACTATGCCACCATGCAGGTATTAAACACCATTAAAGATACGCGCTCAGTATATCCGGGAAGTCAGAATTTAATTGAACCCGCCTCTTTTAAAACCGAATCCGGTGATTTTTATTATTTAACGTGCCCTGGAGTCGCATTGGGGAATAAGGTTGAAAAACCAACAGCTATTTTCAGAATTAAAAATGACAGCGAAATACTTGACAGTCTTTATATGTTCAATATTTCAACCTCCTCCATAAATAACCATGCCTACAGTATGTATTATTTGGGAAAAAATAAAGCACTCATACGAAGTGAACGAAAAGATTTATACAAAGATTGGAATGAACATTGGAAAGTAGCACACTATGAATTCTTTGTGATTGATTTGCAAAAACAAACAGTAGAAAAACTTAATCTTCCAATGGATAAAGGTACACGAAGACAATGTGTAATTATTGAGGAAAATATAGCATATATATCAGTTAACTCCAGCACAGAAGGTAATTATATATGGATGTACAATACAAATACAGGCAGTTTAACAAAAGGGCTGAAACTTACTGACAATGCAAATTTTATTTTACGCCTAGACCCCATGAACTAAAAGATTTGCGCCTAATTATAAATGCACTAATTATCGCTTTGTTCAATAAAAGGATTTTTTGAAAATTTATTTTTCATTTTCTGTAAACCAACCTTCGGTTACTAGGTAGGATATGCTACTTACTATATAAAGGGTTTTATACCCGAATGTATAACAGCATATTTCAATTACAATGTATTTTCTTAGAACATTATTAATTAGCACTTTTTGCATAGCTTCAATAAGCTCTTATTCTCAATCAAATACAAGTATTTATGGAAATGTAAGTTCCGATAATGAAGGTCCCTTGGTTGGCGTTATTATCGAATTGAAAAACACTCAAAAAGGAGCTCAATCCGATGTGGATGGAAACTATTCAATTACAGATATTACCCCTGGCTCCTACATACTCATTTTTAATTCCTTCGGCTATTCTAAAGACTCCATTCATATTCATCTAAAACAGGGTGAAAACTTATTGGTTAATAAAAAATTATCGGTTGACACAACATCTCAAAATGAAGTTGTAATAACAGCTAAAACGGATGTTGAAGAGTTAAAAGAATCTGGTTTTTCTGTAAACTCCATCGATACAAAACAATATGCGAATACAACTACCGATTTGAATCAAGTATTAAATAGAAGTGCTGGAGTAAAAGTAAGAGAAAGTGGTGGAACAGGATCGGATTATAATTTCTCAATCAATGGCTTGTCTGGTAAATCCATTAAATATTTTGTAGACGGCATCCCAATGGATGTAATGGGTGGCACAATGACATTAAATAACATACCTGTGAATCTTGCAGAACGCATTGATGTATATAAAGGAGTTGTACCTGTTAGTCTTGGAGCAGATGCTATGGGTGGTGCAGTAAACATGATTACGAACCAAAAAATTAAACGCTATTGGGATGCCAGCTACAGTTATGGTTCATTTAATACACACAAGGCTGCATTAAGTGGGCAATATACATTTGATAAAACAGGATTGGTTATACGCACCAACATGTTCTATAACTTTTCAAAAAACAATTACCTCATGAAAGGAGTAGAAGTTTGGGATGCAAGCAATCAAGAATATATAAAAAGAGATTTCAAACGCTTTCACGACAACTATCAATCTGCATTAGGACAATTGGAACTAGGGTTCACTAATAAAAAATGGGCAGATCTATTTTTTATTATTGGTTCTTATTCAAAAACAAACCAAGATATACAAACAGGTGTTCGCCAAGAAATCGTTTATGGTGGTGTAACAAGAAATGGTTATGCTTACAATACTTCAATGCGTTGGAAAAAAGATAGTTTTTTACTAAAAAAACTTAATGCAAATGCGTTTATTTCAAAAACTTTTGATACATACGTATTAAACGACACGTCCTCATATAGATATGCTTGGGATGGAAGTAGAACAATTAGTGGGCATGCTGAACAAGGCGGAGATAAAGCACTAACCCATATTACCCGTCCAAAAATATATGGAAGAATTAACCTGAGCTATGCTTTAAACGACAACAATTCATTTAATGTAAACTACACTTTTGATCGAATTAAAAATCAAAATTACAACGAACTAGAAACAGACAAAGACTATAATCCAGGTTTAATAGTAAAGCATATTTTAGGTATTGCGTATCAACAACAATTGATTCATAAAAAACTTACCAACACATACTTTGGAAAGTATTATGGACTTGGAACTGCTATGCCATCTGCAATAAACACAAATGGTACAACTTCTGATGTAAAAGATTTTATTTCAAACTATGGCTATGGTATCGCAACACGTTTCAAATTCACCAAAGATATTGGCATTAAAGCATCATTTGAACATGCATATAGATTGCAAGAAGTCGGTGAATTGTTTGGTAATGGCTATACTACCGTTGCAAATGCTGATTTAAAACCTGAAAAAAGTAACAATATCAACGCAGGTTTATACTATGGTAAAAAAATAGGTAAACATAACTTTTTTATTGAAGGTGGCGCATTTTATAGAAATGCACAAGACTTTATCTATCAAGTTATTTATGCAACATATATAAATGTAAGTAAGTATGAAAATACAAGCAACGTTCTTGTTAAAGGACTTGAAGGAGAAGTTCGTTATAACTTCAGCGATTTACTAAATTTTTCAGTAAATGCGAGCTATCAAAATGCGACAAATAACACGCAATATGTTTTAAATTCAAAAGCGCTTGATGCAACGTATACCAATAAAATTCCCAATCAGCCATGGGTATTTGGGAATGCTGATTTAGGAATTGGAAAAAATAATTTAATTGGCAAAGATTCCCGTTTACAATTAAACTGGAATATACAATATGTACATTGGTATTTTTTAACCTGGGAAGCATATGGGGCAAAAGATGCCAAGAATAAAATACCTTCCCAAATGATTCACAATACAAGCCTATCGTATTCTTATAAAAAAGGGAAATATAATATCGCTTTAGAATGCAGAAATATAACAGATGCCTTAGCATATGATAATTTTAGATTGCAAAAACCAGGACGTTCATTTTCAATTAAATTAAGATACCACTTCCAATAAAATAAATAAATAAATAAATATGAAAAAAATAAATAAATGCATATCATTTGCTTTCATGGCATTGATTTTCACAACAGGAGTTTCATCTTGCAAAAAAAAGAATGATGAACCAACATTAGTAACATCTGGCAAATACGGAATATGGCTTCAGGTTGGTAGCTATCCAAATACAAACCCATACGTATTGAGTGCACAATCGCTTACTCAAGGCTCCGTAAGTTTAAAAGGAAATGGATCTGAAGTAACAGGAGTAGCGGATTATGGTATCATACCAGGTGGAGAATACTATTATTATTACAATGAACCTATTAGTAAGTTTTCAAAATTTAAATTAGAAAACAGCAAACTAATTGTAATAAAAGAAGTACAGTTAACACATTTAGCCTCTACTAATACATTTGTATGGGTAGATAAAAATACACTTGTAATGTTTGGCTTAAATGCAGATGCCAGCAAAGTATTATACTCAAAAGTAAATGTAAATACATTGGATATTATTAATGGTGAATTAGCTCTAGATCCATTACCAACAGGTACATCAAAATACAACACAGGAAGCGCAGAGTATTCAAATGGAAAATTCTTTTTAGGATTAACCTATGCTGCAGCTAAGTGGAGCGATCCTTCAGATCCTAATTTCCATGTAGCAGTTCTTAACTCAGACTTCACGTTAAACAAAACACTTAGTGACAATCGTTCAGTTGGTGCAGGCCAATCTAAATTATGGATGCAAGGAAGTTTTGTTGACGAAAGTGGAGATACGTATTTACTTACAAGCCCAACATGGATCAATGGCGGCACATCACCTTCTGCAATCTACCGTATTAAAAGCGGTGAAACAGAGTTTGATAATTCTTATTTCTTTAATACAAATAGTTCTTCCATTGGCTACACCTGCGAGGCAATGTGGTATGTAGGAAACGGCATTGCAATTATACGTTATGTAAATACTACGATTACAACTTCAACTCACAACACACAGTTTGCAGCTATCAATGTCGCAGATGGAACTGTACGTAAAATTCTTTCAGATTTACCAAACGATACAGAAGGTGGGTTAGAAAGTATTGCAGTAGAAGATGGCAAAGCATATATACTAGTAAACTCTGAAACAGGCAAAGATTATATATGGGAATACAACCCAACAACAAACGATGTAAAGCCAGGTTTAGAGATATCTGGAGGTTATGATTACTTATTACGTGTTGATGTATTAAAATAATTCTATTCAGAACGATCGATAGAAATATATTTCTTCCTATTTCTATCGATCGTTTTATTTAACAAACAATCCACTCATTTTACTATGAAAACAGACAAGCATTCTACACCTAAAAATGTGCAAACAAGAAGCTTTAAAAAAGCAATTGGTTGGTTGCATTTGTGGCTAGGGTTAATCTCTGGCAGTATCATGTTTATTGTTTGCATTACAGGTTGCATTTGGGTATTTCAGGAAGAAATAACAAATTTACTTCAGCCTTGGAATAATGTTGCTTCAGAAAACAAATCTTTTTTACTTCCTTCACAAGTAAATGCTATTACAGCAAAAGAATTTCCTAAAAAGGAAATTCATGGATTTAACTATCAAGATGGAAAGGCACTTCATGTACATATTTCACATGAAGATGAATATAACTATTCGTTGTACTTAAATCCATATAGTGGTGCTATTGTTCAAACTGTCAAGCATGAAAAAGATGAATTTGATTTCTTTAGATTTATTTTAAATGGACATCGTTTTTTATGGCTTCCATGGAAAGTAGGAAGGCAAATAATAAATTATGCAACACTCACATTTGTTTTACTCCTTGTATCGGGCATTATTTTATGGTGGCCAAAAAATAAATCAGCAGCGAAACAACGGTTTTCATTTAAGTGGAAAGATACGACTAAATGGAAACGGAAAAATTACGATTTACATAATATCTTAGGATTTTATGCTATGATTTTTTTATTGCTTATTGCCCTAACGGGGATGCAATGGGGGTTAAAATGGTTTAATCACTCCTTATACTTTATGGCTTCGGGTGGGGAAACAAAAACAGAGCGCATGCATCCTCATTCCGATTCATTACGAATTCCTTCAAATTTCATTTTATCAAATTCCTTAGACAAGGCCTGGGCGAAGGTTATCGCAGAACATCCAGCCCCCTTAAATATTTATATGGACTATCCACATGAAGATGAGTTAGGGTCTACAATTGGTTTTTTCGTTACTCCAAAAAAAATCGGTGGCTTCCAATACGATTTATATGACTTTGACCAATTTTCATTGAAAAATGTTTCGATAAAAAAATCAGATAAATACATAGACGCTAAAGTTGTTGATATCATGGAACGTATGTACTATGGTATCCATGTGGGAGAAATTTTAGGATTTCCAGGAAAATGTATCGCTTTTATTGCAAGCTTAACGGGAGCTACGCTACCCATCACAGGTGTTTATATTTGGTGGGGACGAAGAAAAAAAGAAAAGAAAGGTAAAAGCAAAGAGGCAAAAATACTTATTTAAAAAGAGAGGCTAAATCAAAAAACTCTCATCCCTTCTGAAAATAATTCTATTGTTTAAGATTTCGATTCATCCATTTACTGAATCGAATATTGTATTTCACACTTCATCTTATGTATACGTTAAAATCAGGTATCGTAGCTGTAATATTATGCTTAATAGGTACAAACGTTTCTATTGCTCAACAGAATAAATCTAGCATTCGAGGATTTGTAAAAGATGATAATGAATTAAAAGTAGAATTTGCTAATGTGATTCTCTTTAATCTCTTAGACTCATCATTTGTTATGGGATGTGTATCAGACACGAGTGGTTATTTTGATTTAGAATCAATATCATTGGGTAATTATTATTTTAAAGTAGTGTCATCAGGATATCATGATTACACCTCTCCTCCGCTTTCAATACATACACAAAATTCAACACTGTATGAAGATGTAACGCTTCACATCAACGAAAGTATAAAAGAGATTGTCATACGAGCACAAAATTCAAACATCCGTCAAGAGGCTGGAATAACAATTATTGATGTTGAGGCTGGAATTTTAAACTCGGGCCTAAGTGCGGCAGATGTTTTGCAACGATCACCAGGTGCGGCAATAGACAAAGATGGTATTGTATCATTAAAAGGAAAAAATGGTGTGCTTGTTTTATTAGATGGAAAGCCCTTATATATGGATGAAGCGCAAGTTGGTGCATTACTCAAATCCCTACCAGCGGACCAAATTAAAGAAATCGAAATCATTACAAGCCCTTCCGCAAAATATGATGCAGCAGGTAATGCGGGTATCATAAACATTAAATTAAAAAAAGGTGCTTACGAAGGATTAAATGGATCTGTCAATGGCTCTTTAGGTAAAGGTATATATCCTAAATCCCGTATTGGAATTAATGCAACTTATAAAAAGAAACGTTTAACCTTGAGTGGCGGATATCAATACAGTTTTAAAAAAGATTTACAACGTTCATCTATAAATAGAGCATACACCTCCTATCAAGATTCTTCTTTTTATACCTATACAGAATATGCAAATCCTTCCAACACACAAAATTTATTGCTGAATGGGAGTTATGATGTTGGCTCTAAGGGTTTAATAACGTGGGATGGAACACTTTTACAACAATCCTTTGTGTCCAAAGGAAATAGCAGTTCAAGATTAAATGCACCCAATGGAAATCTATCATCATATTTCTTAACCAACGACAAGTCTACTGGTACTTATTATAATATCAATACTAGTATTGGGTACAAGCATTCAATAGACACTATTGGTACAGAATTATTCATTGAAACAGAATACAAAAAAAATGCCCGCACATCTAATCAAATATTTACAACCGACTACTACGACGGCTTAGGAAATAAATCCATCCCCTCAACAACATATGAATCATCCATCCCTGCAGAAATATCACAATGGGGAGGTAAAATTGATTTTACAAAAACGCTATTCTATCATATTAAAATGGAATCTGGTTTAAAATACACAAGCATTGAAACCAATTCCAATGTGTCTAATACGTTTGTTCAAAAAAATAATTTTGTATATACTGAAAATATTAAAGCAGCATACATACTTCTTAATAAGGAAATATCTAAATGGAAACTCTCTGGTGGAATCCGTTTAGAACAAACGAACAATAAAGGGAATCAAAAAAGCAATGATAGTACTTTTAAAAGAAATTACACAAACCTATTTCCAAGTGCTACAATTTCGTATCAAGCATCCAAAAAAACATCCTATACATTTCTGTATTCAAAAAGAATAAAACGGCCCTCTTATCAAGATTTAAACCCATTTGTATATTATAGTGATCCATATAATTATTATGCAGGAAACCCCTATTTGTTGCCACAGTATACGCACAATGGAGAATTAACCACATCTAGATTTAATGGAATATTTTTGGCTACGATTAATTATTCATACACCACACAACCAATTTCTGATATTTGGATTATTGATCCCAAATCACTTACAACAGCATATACGACAAGCAATATGGATCATCAACAAAATTTAGGTCTATCATTCTCAGTAAATAAAACTGTACGTAATTGGTGGACCATGAATAATTATTTATATGTATACAACAATTCGCTTACAGGAAATGTTGGTTACGGCACTACAACTGTTAGCAAAACTGCATGGATGTTAAATGCAACTCAAACATTTAAATTACCTAAAAATATTTCGGCAGAAGTGTCATTTAATTATGAATCCCCTAACTATTACGGAACAATATTTTACAGAGAAATTTGGCAATTATCTGCTGGGGTTCAAAAGAAATTTATGCAAGATAATCTTTCGGTAAAACTTGCTGTAACGGATGTATTTTGGAAATATCACTATTCAGGAGAAGGCACTTTTGGAAATACAAAAGCTACCGATAATTACAAATGGGACAATCGCGTTCTGACACTATCTATTAACTATCGTTTTGGAAAAAACACAATGAACATAAATAATCCAGAAAAAAATTCAATAATAGAAAAAAATATTCAAACAAAATAAACGAGATGACATTAAAGAAATAGAAAATCCTTTTAATAAATTATAAGTCAATGTCGTTTCTTTAAGCATACTAATAGCATAAATGAGCTATTGTTGGTATTTCTCCCAGTTGAAATCAATTATAATGAATAAATTTGTGGCGGAGCACCAACAAACAGATCGCAATTGTTGATACTCCTCCTAGTTTTTATGCATTCAAAATAACATTGAGTAAGCATAAATACCAACTATAGCAATAGACAGTGCTTAAGGAAACAACATTGATATGCATATATTCGTCATTTTTAAAAAAAATTTAGTTTCTAATTCTCCCCAAAATCCTGTATTTTAGCAGATTCAACATATTGAATATAGATATATATTCGCAATTAATCCATGTATTTTAATATTATAGAAATAGTATATAAAAAGTTCTTTTCCCCAAGTATGCTAGTTAGTATATTTCTATTTAGCATTTGTACGCATAGTTTTTCAAAACCTGCAACGATTATTCTTAATGACCAAAAGCAAGAATATTTTGTCGTTCGAAAATATGCTGAGTACTATGAAGACAAGGAAAAAAATAAAAAAATTGAAGATATTATTTCAAATGTTCCATTCGAAATAATATCGGATAACAAGATAGATTTTACGAATAAAAATATCAATTCTGCATATTGGTTGCATTTTTATGTATTAAATAATACGACAGATCTAACAGACTTTATTATTGAAATGTATGATTATGACATCAATGAAATAAACATCTATACCAAAACAAAAAATGGCACATTCAGTGAAAGAAAATCAGGTTTAGATCTCCCCTTTCAAACCAGAGATTTTGAACATAAAAACATCTGTTTCAAATTGCCAATTACATTAAAAGACACGACGGAAGTATATATGCGTCTGTATTCAACAACATTAAATGTATTTGAACCCGTAATTAAAACCCAGGAATATTTCTATGCTTATAGTTTAAAAGAATACGTTTTACTCGGCGTTTTTTACGGTTTTATGGCATTAATTATTTTATACAACTTCATATCATTTTTAATTTTACGCATTCGATATTACATATACTATGTGATCTATACCATTGGTATTTCAATTTACCTGATGAGTAAAAATGGCACAGGCTTTCAATACTTATGGCCAAACAACCCAAATCTTAATGTTCATATTGATACGCTTAGTATTGCAGTCAGTATTATTTTTCTATCATTTTTTACGATGGAATTTCTTCAAATAA
>ERZ724508.787-NODE-787-length-21020-cov-5.380301_pt1 | contig 21020 bp, 17 predicted proteins | sample MGYA00376041_ERZ724508 | MGnify/ENA primary metagenome ERZ724508 (study PRJEB28724, sample SAMN07190887) | wastewater metagenome | isolation source: effluent of sewage treatment plant in Hong Hong | place: USA: Christiansburg, Virginia | collected 2016-03-01 ...
AGATAATTTATAGTTTAAAAAATATTTTTACTTTTTATCATTATTAACATTAAACTTCCCCACACTTCCCGAGTAAATCAAAATAGCTACGTTCCTGACGGAAGTAGATGAAAAGATAAGCGCCTTAAAGAAAAAGAAAAGCCTGTTAGAACAGTACAAAAAAGGCGTGATGCAACAAATTTTCGCCCAAGAATTGAGGTTTAAAGCAGATGATGGAAGCGATTATCCGGATTGGGAAGAGAAGAAGTTTTCAGAATACATAAAATTATATAGAGGTAGCTCTCCAAGACCAATTATCAAATTTACTACTAAAGAATCAAATGGTGTGAATTGGATAAAAATTGGTGATACTAAAAATTCTAAAAATTATTTAATTGAAAGTGTCGAAGAAAAAATCACTATTGAAGGTTCTAAAAAGTCTAGAAAAGTTTTTATAGGAGAACTTATTTTGGCAAACTCTATGAGTTTTGGAAAAACTTATTTATTAAATATTGAAGGTTGTATTTATGATGGATGGTTTGTTTTACGAGAATTTGAAAAATTCTACAATAAAGATTTCATACATCAATTACTAAATTCCGATTTTTTGCAAAAACAATATAAAACACTATCAGCAGGAGGTGTTGTTCAAAATATTAGTAGTGAGGTTGTTTACAGTACAATATTACTTAAACCCACCCTACCCGAACAAACCAAAATCGCGAATTTTCTATCGGCAATAGATCAAAAAATAAATCACTGTGGGTCACAACTAGAAAAAACACAGGATTGGAAAAAAGGCTTGTTGCAACAATTGTTTGTGTAATCGGTAAACGAAAGAGGTATTATTATAGAACGTTCCAAAACAATAACACCACCGCAACCCCGAAGGGGTGATATTATTATAGAGGGTGACATTATTATGGGCAAATATTTATAAATTACAGAAAGATACTTTTAGCTTATGGCACACCAATCAGAAGCAGCATTAGAAAACACCCTCATCCAGCAATTGCAGGGCTTGGGATATGTTGCTATAACACTAACAGATGGCGAAGCCTTGGTACACAACCTAAAAAGTCAATTGGAGCTTTTTAATCAAACCACCTTTAGCACCAAAGAGTTTGAAGCCGTGTTGAATCATTTGGCAAAAGGCACAGTGTTTGAAAAAGCCAAAAGCCTGCGCGATCGTTTTCAATTAACAAAAGAAGATGGCACCTCGTTTTATGTTCGTTTTTTTGATAGCGAACATACCGCGGCCAATAAATATCAAGTAAGCAACCAAATTAGTTTAGAAGGTTCGTACAAAAACCGTTTTGATGTAACCCTATTGGTGAATGGTTTGCCCTTGGTACAAATAGAACTCAAACGTTCGGGCATCGAAATCAAAGAAGCCTTTAACCAAATCAACCGTTACCAAAACCATTCGTTTTGGAGCACACACGGCTTGTTTCAGTACGTGCAATTGTTTGTTATTAGCAACGGCGCCAACACCAAATATTTGGCCAACAACAAACTGCAATCGGTTAAACAAACCTTCTTTTGGGCAGATGCCCAGAATAAAAACATCACCGAATTAAAAGCCTTTGCGGCAGCGTTTTTAAACCCCAGCCATTTGGGCAAAATGATTGCGCAGTATATCGTCATCAATGAAACCCACAAGGTGCTGATGGTGCTGCGCCCCTACCAATATTTTGCAACCGAAGCCATTATACAGCAAGTAAAGCAAACAAGCGACAACGCGTATATTTGGCACACCACCGGTTCGGGAAAAACATTAACTTCGTTCAAAGCCAGTCAGATTTTGATGCGCTTGCCCGAGGTACACAAAGTTGTTTTTGTAGTCGATCGTAAAGATTTAGACTATCAGACAATGAACGAATTCAACGCATTCAAAAAAGACAGCGTTGATGTAACCGACAATACCCAGTCTTTGGTAAAGCAATTAACCGACAATACCAAACTGGTTTTAACAACCATACAAAAATTAAACAATGCCGTTTCGGATCGCTTCAAACACAGCATAGAAGCCCTACGCCATCAGAAAATTGTATTCATATTTGACGAATGCCATCGTTCGCAATTTGGCGAAACCCACGATCGCATCACCAAGTTTTTTGATAACAGTCAGCTGATCGGTTTTACCGGCACACCCATATTTGCCGAAAATGCTTCTAAAAACGCATTCGGGAAACGCACCACCAAAGATTTATTTGGCAATTGTTTGCATAAATATGTAATCACCGATGCTATACGAGACGAAAACGTGTTGCGTTTTGGGATTGAATATGTGGGGAAATACAAAAATAAAAGTAAGTCCTTTATTGATATTGAAGTAGAAGAAATCGACACACAAGAAGTGTTGGATTCGCCCCAACGCATCGAAAAAATTGTCGACTACATCATCGCTTACCACGATCAGAAAACGTTCAACAAACAGTATTCCGCTTTGTTGACAGTAAGCAGTATCGACAATGCAGTGCAGTATTACGATCTTTTTCAACAGAAAAAAGAAGCAAAACTACACGACTTGCGCATTGCCACCATTTTTACTTTTGGTACCAACGAAGATTCAGAAGAAGCACAAGATTTCATACCTGCCGATGTTGAATATGACCTCGCAGCCGAGCCTGCTATCCCCTATGGCTCCAAGCACAGTCGGGATAAATTAGAAACCTATATTGGGCATTACAACCAAATGTATGACGGTAGTTTTACTACCAAAGATTCCAAACTGTTTGAATTCTATTTTAAAGACATCAGTCGCCGGTTGAAAGAGCGCGAGAAAGAAAACTTTAATGATGCCAAAGACCGCTTGGATATTGTGATTGTAGTAAATATGATGCTAACCGGTTTTGATGCAAAAAAAGTAAACACCTTGTACGTTGACAAAAACTTGAAGCAACACGGTTTGATTCAAGCCTATTCAAGAACCAACCGAATACTAGGCGAGCAGAAATCCCAAGGAAATATTTTAGCGTTTAGAAACCTTAAAAAGGCGACCGACGAAGCCATCACCTTGTTCTCCAACAAAGATGCGATAGACGTGGTAACCCTACCCGACTATGAAAAAATTGCCGAAAAACTGGATGAAGCCTTAACAGCCTTACGCGAAATTACCCCCACCCACCAAAGCGTAGATGATTTAGAAAGCGAAACCGCCGAAGCCTTGTTTGTACAAGCGTTTCGGAAATTATTGCGTGCAATGAATGTATTGCAATCCTACACCGATTTTGATTGGGCAGATATCGCGATCGACGAGCAAGAATTTGAAGATTATAAATCCAAATATTTAGACCTTCACGATAAAGTAAGCCGCGATACACAAAAACAAAAAACTTCCATCTTAGATGATATTGATTTTGAATTGGAGTTGATACACCGCGATCAAATCAATGTGGCGTACATCTTAAAATTAATTTCGAATCTGAAAGGCGCCCATACCTCAGAAGCCAAAGCCCAGCGTAAAGCCATTATTGACTTGTTGGGTGGCGATATTGTATTGAGAAGCAAAAGAGAATTGATTCAGAAATTCATTGACGAAAACCTACCCTACATAAAAGATGGCGACGCCATTGAAGAAGAGTTCGAGAAATTTTGGCAAGATCAAAAAGTGTTGGCCTTAGGCAAACTCTGCGAAGACGAACACTTAGACACCCTCCAATTCAAAGCTTTAATAGATGCGTACATCTACAGCGGCCGAGAACCCATCAAAGACGAGGTTTTACTGTGCTTAGACAACAGACCAAGCATCTTGCAAGCCAGAGTTATTGGTGATCGCATCATCGCTAAAATGAAGGAATTTGTAAATGTGTTCGAAATAGGCATGATGGCGTAGGTTATCGAGGCTCTTATAATAATGTCACCCTATAATAATATCACCCTCTATAATAATGTCACCCTCTATAATAATGTCACCCCTTCGGGGTTGCTCTGGTGTTATTGAATGGATATCGTTCCTATAATAATTCCACCCTCTATAATAATATCACCCCTTCGGGGTTGCGTTGGTGTATCGGTTTACGTTTTGCATTCTATAATAATACCACCTCTATAATAATGCTACCCTCTATAATAATGTCACCCCTTCGGGGTTGCGTTGGTGTATCGGTTTACGTTTTGCATTCTATAATGATACCACCTCTATAATAATGCTACCCTATAATAATGTCACCCTCTAATAATACCACCTCTATAATAATGTCATCCCTCTATAATAATATCACCTCTATAATAATATCACCTCTATAATAATATCACCTCTATAATAATGTCACCCCTTCGGGGTTGGTGTTAAACACCAACGGCAACATATTATAACAAACATACCATCACCCCAACCCCGAAGGGGTGACATTATTATAGGGGCATTATTATAGGGGCATTATTGTAGGCGTGGTATTATAGAGGTCTCTGATCATTTCGTTGACGTCAACAAAATGATCCAACGTAACTATACGTTAAAACCGAAGCAAGGCAATCTCATCGTTTCAAATAGATCACTTCTAACGAATAAAAATCTTACAAACCAATAATGACGAGGCTTTAGACCATTTTGCTGACGTCAACAAAATGGTCTGAATTGGTTCAGCTGCTGAACGAACACAAGATGACATATTGCTTACCCGTTCTGCTTAATATTTGATTACCTAAAACTAATTATCAGTCGTTCGAGATTTAAAATTAAAATTCAATTATTTCAATAATCCGTTCCTTTTTTAGGTTCAAAAATCGTAGCTTTACAAGATCTAAGGAATTATTTTTCAATCAAAAAAAACTAGCACACACAGTGAGCTTTTATTTATAATTGGACGTATCGTAATTTTTGCTATTCTATGGTTGCTAATTTTATTTATCATGTATTTATTTTTACAAATCTCCACAGGTAGGTAATTACTTATACAAAACCGTTGACTAAATTTTAGTACGATAATACCTTTTAAATACGACTGATTTTAAACAATACAACCCATGCAAACCAGCAAAAAATACACCAGCACAACCTTTTGCTTTCAAAGCAAATACGAACCTGAACAGATATGGGAATTATTAATAGACCCGATACGAAACAACGGTTTTAAAAAGAATCAATGTTATTACAATGAAATCGATTCGTCTTTTAAACTAGAAAAGAATCATTCTTGGAAAGAAATACATACAGGTGAAAGCTGCAAAGGAGACATCGTAAAAAATACAATCAAAAAAATAACACCCTATAGTTATTTTAAAACAGTACGCTACCAAGCAGGAATAAAAAATACATCAATCTATACATTGGAAAAAAATGCAGCAGGTACGCTTATTGCCGAGCAACAAAAGTTTGTGTTTAGCTTAAGAAACTTTTCCCTCTCAGCGATCATACTTTGGATCATGCTCGTTACAGGCTTATTAACCAAACTTGGATTTAAACCCGAAGAGGATTTGTTTTGGTATGAAAATATGGAAGATGCGATTGAAAAATCCTTATTGAAAACATAGATCGTGTTACAGATTATTTGTTTGTGTAAATAATATTCCAAAATAAAAACACAAAAAAAGTCTCGCTTCATCTGCGAGACTTTTTTTGTTAATCTTCCTTACTTCCGTCATCGGCCATACGCACCATTTTGGGTGTAAACTTCGCAACCACATCAACCAGTTCTGTCTGAGCAGCCATCACCTTATGGATGTCTTTATAGGCCATTGGGGCTTCGTCGAGACCTGCACCAATCAGGCTTACATTATTCTCTGCTAAGATCGCTTTCATTTCTAGCGGCGTAATATTCTGTATAGCCTTTGTTCTGCTCATCTGACGACCGGCACCATGCGACGCAGAATTGATTGCATGTTCCTCCCCTTTTCCGCGTACAAGAAAACCTGGTGCCGTCATAGAGCCTGGAATGATGCCCATAACGCCTTTACCTGCAGGTGTTGCACCTTTACGGTGTACAATTACCTCTTCGCCTTTCCAGATCTCTTTCCACGCAAAGTTGTGGTGGTTTTCTACTTTAGCCAATACGTTTCCGCCAATTGCTTGTACAAGCTTGTTGTGAATCACTTCATGACAAGCAGAAGCATAATCGCCCGCTAAGTTCATTGCAATCCAGTATTCTTGTCCGGCTTCGGAGTTTAAATCCAAGTAGGCAAGATTCTTAGCTTCAAACGGCAGGTTGCACAGCGACTTGGCCAATTGCGTATAATGACCCGCAATTGTAGCACCGAAGCCACGTGAACCGGAGTGTGTCAGCAAGGCGAGATATCTACCTTTCTCGATATTCAATGCTGCATCACGTGCATCAAACTCAATAATCCCCCATTCCACAAAATGGTTTCCACCACCGGAAGATCCCAATTGCGAATACGCTTTATCGTGCAGTTGTTTTATAAAAGGGGTTGCATTAAAGTCCGAGCTATCCAACACTGCATGATCTGCCTTGTATTGTCCGTGGAAGCCATGCCCCGCGCCAAACTTGGTATGTTTAATCAAGGCTGTTTTGTACATGTCTTCGTTCGCGTAGAAATGTGCCTCCGGAATATCAAACACCGTCAAGGCCATTCTACAACCGATGTCCACGCCTACGCCATAAGGAATGATTGCATTTTTAGTAGCAAGCACCCCTCCGATTGGTAAACCGTAACCCTGATGTGCATCGGGCATCAAGGCACCAGCAACGGTTACAGGCAATCGCATGGCCACGTCCATCTGTGCTTTCGCTCCATCTTCAATATGTTCTATTCCGAAAATAGCATAAACAACAGGCTGTTCGTTTAACGCGATTACTTCTTTTACTGGGGCATTGGCTTCTTCGATCATAGCCGTAGCTAATTTGCCAAATACCTTATTATCTAGATATGCTGCAGGATTTTCCAATATACGTTTATAATGCACCAGCATATCCTCGCGGTTATAGCCTGTTCTCTTTTTATTAATCTTTAAGGCTGCCCCTAAAATCGCTCCTTCTTTATACCCAATCTCGATTAGGTCGTTTCCGTTAATTTGAGTGCTCATTGTTTTTCTCATTTAATTTATAATACAAAGGAAAAGCACATGTGCGCAACATATCTGCGTAGTGAATTTATTTTTCAAAATTCTTGAAATAAATTTCCTTTCGCATGGTTATCAGTATGTATTCAGCACTTTTTGTGTCTGGCAAGTCTTGTATGTTTGAATGTTGAAATACCTGTTCGATGGATTGAATCAAGGTTTCTGCTTTCGCAAGGATTTCTTCGTACGACCATACCCCCTTCTTAATAGACAACAATTCTTCTCGGTTATCTACACGCACATTCAGAATACCTGCTGCAAAGATCTGCTCTGTAGTTTGTAGCAATCTTATGGTATGCATCATGTTCTTTGAATCGTAATTTTGTCCGTGCTGCATATTTGTATGATAACGTGCATCATTTCGCAGCTCCATCCAGTCCCAATATTCTTTATATTGTTTGCAATAGCTTGAATAGGATTCTTGATTGAAAAACAAGTAGGCAACAGATTTTTCTTCCTTAGTAATACTCGAAAGACATACTTCGTTTGCATCTTCTTTTCGCATAATCCCTTTATAAGATCCAAGAGACGTGTAGAACAATGCATATACCCCTTTTGAATGGGGTATAGCAACCAAACCACAATTTTCTTGTTTGTAATTTTCTGTTACGAGCCAATGATTCAATGGAATCGAATCATTGCCATTCAAAATAAAACAGAAATCCAGAATATTTTTTCGTTCTTTTGGAACGGGATTTACCATTTTCTTATTTAAACCACGCGCCTTTTTTATCTGCGTAATGGCATAATTTGCAAAGCTATCTTTGCAGAGTTTAGAAAGAAAATCGTTCAACTGAAGTTGCTCCATGATTGGATGTTTGTATAGAATACAATCCTCTGGCGATGCCAGCAACTCCAGTATATTCGGATTATTCTTCAAAAGCAGTTCAACAAACCGTCCCAATTCATAGAAAACAATATCATTGGTTTCATTACTTACTTGTGCTGTATACTCAAGCCCAAAGAAGTGATCTTCGGGAAGATAAAATACGCCTTTGATATCAGTATCCGAAGTCGGTGTTGCTAAACCAAATGACCTACTCCCACTCACTGCTTCAAACAAAATCAGGTTTTGTTCGCGCAACATGTCTATCGTTAATGCATTCATAGTTGTTTATTTTTTTACTTCCTCTACAAAAAATGCTTCCAGTGCTGCGTGCATATTTTTACCCGCACGTAGTTTCGGTGCATGTTCTTTATTGTATTGAATCAAGGTTGTAAGGTAATCTGAAACACGAACATCTTTAGGATGCAAATACATTTCATTCTGTTCCATTTTTACTTCCAGCAGCTGTGTGATTCTTTTCTGAATAGCTGCTGGCGCCAAAGGCAAAAGCTCTGCAAAGGCCACAGGAGGAATTTCATTGTATACAACAATCCACTTTGCAGCCAGTGCAGCACGCAAGGCATAGAAATAACTCTTGAGTTTTACGTTTTCTTGCTGACAAGCTTCCACAAAATTTAGGCTTGTGCTAAGGTAATGATGCGCGGTAGCTACCGGAGAAAAACATTCTTTCGCTAAGAATTGCATCTGATTCAAAAACACATCATTTTGCAGATATACGTCTTTAGAAAAGAGCCATTCAAGCAACGAACCGTTTGACTTAGCAAGTAGTTTCAAAGTTTTTGCAAGATCCCATCCCGAACCATCTAGATCTTCGCTGGTCATAAATTCAATCACATCTGGTTTATCCCACAAATTTAAATAATGATCCGTAGGATGTTTGTATATAAATCGTATATCAAAATCACTATCCGGAGATGCAAAGCCCCAAGCCCTACTTCCTGATTCCACTGCATGCAGAACGATTACCTGTTGTTCGTGTTCTGTTTGCCTTAGCTTTTGTATAATTAAATCATTCATTTCTATAAATATTTAATACCCTATAAGCTAAATAAAATATGGCATATATTCTACTTGCTTATAGGGTGTTGCAACTATTTTATATTATCTCTTCTACTCTAATCTACCAGCAACTGTGTTACAGCAGCAGTATTCATTGCCCATGCAGCATCGTATACTTCATCTGCCTGTAAGATATCATCGACAAGAGTCAATCCTTGAGCTTCTGCTTTTACAGACAACAAGGCGCCTATGTTGAATCTGCTTTTCAGTTTTTTCAGCAAAGCCTGTACACCTTTGTAATCTAAGTTCTGAATAACTTGTCCGCCGAAGGTCATTTCCAACCAGATGATTTCATTCGCTTCTACATCCAGCACACCAAACACAAGCCCTTTGGCTGCGTTTTGTACAATACGTACTTCGTGCTGTACACAAGACGGATCATAGGCCACACCTGTTCTTTCAGAAATCTGCATCGGATGTTTGCTGTTCATCCAGCCTACAACCAAGTTGGGCGTAATCGTGCCGTTGCTGTATGCATTGCAGGTAAACGTTACATACTTCGCATTCTTTTGTTTCAATTCAGTCGTATTGATGTCGATATATTCAGCCGTACCAATTTTATCCGGAATGCTTCTGATGTCACCGCTATGCTTACAAGCTGTTGCTACTAAATTGCTATAGGAACAAATCTCAAGACGTTCTTCATACGCAATCATACAGCTCAAGTCCATATCCAAATGTTGCGTCGCTAGGCCTTTACCCCATTGCATATACAAACGAACGGTATTACCTTCTACTGGAAAACGTGTTCCCATCAATGCAACCGGTACATCCTGCAAGGTGTCACTTCGTACACCAATGGAAAGAGGCATATTGAATAAGAGCGGATCAATGTACATGGTTTTGCTATCGGTCTTTACCGTTGCAAAACGATTTCTCATCACAGCAATACACAAATCTTCGATCAGCACTTTCATTCCTTCTAGCTGCTGCGCATCATACATCGCAATCAATTGATTCGGCCCAATGCGCTTGGTTGTTCCGCCCAATGTTTTAATGCTACGTGTGGCATCTGCATCGAAATAATCGTTGGCATACATGTTCAATGTCAGTAGCAAACGTGCAGGCACTTTATCGGCTACTTCTTTAAATGCCGCAACTGTTTTTTCTGCACCAAACCACAGCATGTTTGCAAACAAGGAACGTGCAAACAATCCCGGTCTTTGCTTCAGCAAGGTAAATGTGTGCTCCGCATCTACACGTAGTCGGTAGCGGTTTACTTCCCCTTGCCATACGGTGTATGTCTGGTTGTAGAATACATCCAACAATGTTGCCAGTTTCTCAAATCCTTTTCGCTTGCTGTACTCCGCCAATCGCAAGGCGCGAATCATGCGTACCCACATGCCTCTTTTGGGATGCATGATCTCGCAGCATGTTTCAACATTCAGTTCAAGATTATTCAACCACGAAGCAACTGTTGCAGATTCACTTCTGCTGTATTTTAATTTCAATGCAGCCGCAGCATCTAGCTTTACCTTTGCGCCTGCATCTAATCCGATATTCAAATTCGTATGATTCTTAAGGGCTTTTTTAAGGATGGTTTTAGGCTCTACAATCTGCATAAAACCTGTATGCTTAAACCATAGGTAACGCAAAATATCGGCAGGTGTCTGAAAATACATCTGTGCTTTGGCGCCTTCTTTTACTGCCATCATCTGATCCACAACCAGCATGATTGTTTCTTTCATTTTGATTTCGACAACGGGTAAGGGCAACACATGCAGCAGTATTTTCAGGCTATCTACCTGTGTTGCATCTAGGGCGGTTTTCGATTTCAACAGATCTTCGTAGTAGGCTATCAACTCTTTTGTTGTCCACAAGTCCATTACGTTCAGCTTGCTACCTTGATTCATGTTTTCGATCTTCCCAAACGTAAAGGGTGTTCCGCAAAACGGACAGCCGTTATATCTTTCCAATGGAAATGTATCGTTCGGTATGGTATGTCCACAGGCTAATGTTGTACCGGTTTTAGATTTGAATACTGTAGCCCAGAGCGTAAGGATATGATCCAGCACCGTCTCATCTGTAGGAACATCCCAGCCTTTTACCAGCGGAGTCCAGTTCTTCTCAACACCTGCTAGCGTTTTTAAATAGTCCAGTATTTCCAGTTTATATACAGGACTTACACCATTTAAGGCATGCAGTAAGGGTTCCGAAAATGCAAAACCAAGCTGGGCAGCATTCGCCACTAAAGTTGCCGTTGTATCGGTCATGCCGATGGATGTGTTTACCACAATTGCATCCGCAACAAAAATTGCCTGCTGACGCACACTTACTTTTAGTAATTCCGTTTTCATTTTTTTTAATTTTAAATTCAGATAATTGTGTTTCTAGTTTTAAACAAGTTTGAAATAAGAAACACGTGACCTTATTTTATACCGGTAATTTTCAGACTACATAAAGGCAGGATTCGAACCTGCAGGTGCCAATTGAAATAAGTCTGAATGGACCGTTAGTGTGGAACAAGCCGGGATTGAACCGACGCACACGGATTTTCAGTCCGCTGCTCTACCAACTGAGCTATTGTTCCAGATAAACTGGTAATGGTGGACGTTTTTTTCATAAAGAGTGGAGCTCAGAAATAACGTACATTTGACCAGCATTGTGAGGCAGGCCGGATTCGAACCGGCGACCCAGATAACCAATGATGAAGTATGTATTACTTGACGCGGATAATTTTCAGACGATGCCGGATTTGAACCAGCTTGTTCCGAAGAACGTCGACCCGATTTGAAGTACGTCTGAATGGACCTGCGGTAATTGCAACACATTTTCTTGCTCTAACCACTGAGCTACTGCCTCATGTATTTTAATAAGCGGTAATGGCACACGTGTACGTTTTGGAATGTTAGAAGTAACGTTTGCTTGACCGCTTGTTTCAAAGAACTTATTTTGTTGCTTTTGATAAAACAAAATTGCAGGACAAGCATGCAGCCGAACTGCGCAGTAAAAATTATTTTCAATAAAATATATAAAAGACTACTGTTCAGTAAAATAATTTTCATTCTATTGCACGTATTACTATATCTGCGCAGATGTATTGCGTAGACAACAGATAGTTTTACCTTTACAATCAAACACGCTTGTTATGTCTGCCAATAAACTTGCTTTAATCCGCTATAAATCCATCGACGAATGTTTGAAAAACAGATTCCGTAAATGGACACTGGACGATTTGATTGAACACGTATCCAATGCGCTCTACGAATACGAAGGCATTGAAAGCGGTGTATCCAAGCGCACCATTCAGGCAGACATTCAGCTAATGCGCAGCGACAAGATTGGCTACAACGCGCCTATTGTTGTACAGGACAAGAAATACTATACCTACGAAGACGCAGCATACAGCATTTCCAATACGCCCATCAACAATGCGGATGTTGAAAAAATGAAAGAAGTAGTGGGTGTATTAAAGCATTTAAACGGCTTCAGTTATTTTGATGAGATGAGTGACCTCATCACCCGACTTGAAAACAATTTAAACAAGTCAACCAAGCAAAGTAAGAACTGCATACAATTCGAAACCAATAAATTATTGAAAGGGATTCAGCACATCAATCCTTTGTACCAGGCAATACTACACGAACGCGCCTTACTAATCGAATACAAATCGTTTAAGGCAAACGAAGCGAGTCAGCAGATCTATTATCCCTACCTGTTAAAAGAATACCGCAACCGATGGTTTCTGATCTGCAAGCCGAAGAAAAAACCACAGCTAATGACACTTGCGCTGGACAGAATCCTCGAGTTTCAGGAACTGTCCAATGAAAGGTTTGCAGAACATACGGGCGTAAATTTCGAACGCTACTTTGATGATCTAGTTGGTGTCACCAAATCTGAAAAAGACCGTCCCAGCAAGGTTATTTTACATGTAGACACCTACAATGCACCTTATGTATTGACGAAACCCATCCATCCTTCACAAGCGCTATTAAAGCAAGATGAAACGGGCATTCTGATCCGAATAGATGTGGTATTGAATTTTGAATTGGAACGCGAAATTCTTGGCTTCGGTGAAAGCATAAAAGTTATGAGTCCGAAAAAACTTTCGGGCAGCATCAAAAGAAGATTGAATAAAGCTGTGAAAAAATATTCGGAAGAAGTGTGAATGAATCAAGCCCAGAAAGGTGTTTTAAAATAGTTGTTAAATGTTTTGTCTAGGGCAATTATAGTAAGCTTTTCAAGAAAATGATTAATATAAGCTGGTGCATCAACAACAGGAAAGATCGGTAAAAGCAGGTCTCAGAACATTTCGTTGACGTCAACGAAATGTTCTGAGACCAATTAGGTACAAATGCTAAAGAAAACAATACTATATGTACGCAATATGTTTGCTATCGCATCAAAAAAATACAACGTATCAATCATTTGAGGACTTAAACCTTAATACAATTATTTTATTTATCAATTCTTTTTTAGTTTCAAAACATGTACCTTTAGACCAGCTAAAGGATTATTTTTCAACCAACAAAATTTTTAACACAAAACACCGCTATGGAAAAAGAGACAATCACCAAATTAAACAAACTATTTGAAGAATACGCATACGAGGAAGACGGCATCGATTATTGGCTCGCTCGGGAATTGCAAGAACTATTAGGTTATACCGATTGGCGTAATTTTAACAATGCCATTAACAAAGCAAAAGAAAGCTGCGAAACCACTAATGAAGCGGTCTCTGATCATTTCGTTGACGTCAACAAAATGATCGATTTAGGCAAAGGTGGCCAACGTGAAGTTGACGATATAATGCTCACCCGTTATGGTTGTTACTTGATCGCACAAAACGGAGATCCAAAGAAAGAACAAATTGCTTTTGCGCAAAGTTACTTTGCAATTCAAACACGTAAGCAGGAATTATTAGAAGAACGCATCCAATTGATGGAACGTTTACAGGCACGCCAAAAATTAGCTGCTACAGAAACGGAATTATCTAAAAACATTTTTGAACGTGGCGTAGATATGAAAGGCTTTGCCAATATTCGAAGCAAAGGCGATGGGGCTTTATTTGGTGGCTACAACACCACGGACATGAAACGTAAGTTGGGGATTAAAGAAAACAGGCCACTAGCAGATTTTTTACCCACGATTACCATTACAGCGAAACAATTGGCTACTGAAATCACCAATTTTAATGTAAAGAAAAATGAACTTAAAGGGGAAAGTAAAATTACCAAAGAACACATCAAAAACAATTCTGAAATTAGGAATCTGTTAGGCAAGAGTGGCATCAAACCAGAAGAATTACCCGCAGAAGAAGATATCAAGAAATTAGAACGCCGCGTAAAAAACGGAGAAAAAGAAATTACCAAGAAGAATTTAAAGGAGAAAAAATAGTTTGACTGCGAAATTAATGTTATAATTTATTTAAACAACTCACATAAAAATAACGATGCGTACAATCTTTTTCATCCCCCTATTTTTATTGTTTCTACTTGGTTGCGAAAAGAAAGCTGTTCAACAACAGGAAGTCACGCAAACTCAAATACCCGAAACTGCTGCAAGCACAGAATTGATTGAGGAAGTAGAACCGAAAATAATAATTCCTACCATCATTCGTAATGACACACTTGCTCCTTTTATACCTATAGGATACAACATCAACGAAGTAACTTATGGTGATTTAAACAAAGATGAATTAACGGATTGTATAATCACCATTAAAAAGGTTGATGCAGCGAATGTGATCGTTAACGATTATAATTGGACAGTAGATCGAAATCGTCGGGGAATCATCGTGCTTTTTAAACAAGCAGAAGGATATACCTTGGCAAGTAAAAACTACGATTGCTTTTCTTCGGAAAATGAAGATGGCGGCGTTTACTTCGCGCCTGAATTGTGGATGGAATCAAAAAACAATAATATAAGGATTCATTTCTCGCATGGTAGATATGGCTATTGGACGTATACTTTTCGATTTAATGGATTTGATTTTGAATTAATTGGCTATGATGCAAGTGATAATAGAGGTCCGGTAGTGAATAGAGAAGTGAGTATTAATTTCCTTAGTAAAAAGAAATTAGTACGAGTGAATATCAACCAACAAGCAGAAAGTGGAGAAGAAGTGTTTGAGGAAAAGTGGGAAGAGATACAACCAGCTGAAACCATTTTGCTTTCTGAGGTTGTGGATTTTGATGTAATAGATGCTGATCAAAGAGAATGATAAAATCTGTTCTTAACCTGTTTTACTATCTTCAAAGTACAACTGTATTAAAATCGAGAATATTTTGGTTTAAAACAGGAAAAGACTCACATATCTTCGTGCGTCTTTTCCTGTTTATAAACTCTTACTAATTGTTGTTTTTTATTGATAAGTACAAGCCGAATGCTTGCGCTAGTATACTTTTACTTTGTACTCCATAATAAGTACTTTATACCTACTATTTCTGACCACTGAAAACTTTAAAACTACTGCCCACTAACTTCTATCTTCTTCGTACGAAGTTTCATCAATGCTATAACTTCATCGCCAGAAGCATATTGGTTGTTAATGTTTACAAAATGATACTCCAGTTTATCATAGCGTTTTCTCATAAGATAAATGAATACTTCTAAGAAACCGATCCCATCAAATACAATGGAGTTGTTGGTGTTGTACTTTGGCAAATTATCTAAAAAATGATTTGGGTGTTCTGTCCAGTGCATGGTTGGTTTAACGTGGTGACTGATGTGGTAGCCATCGTTCCAACATTTTTTATTGTATTTAGTATTGATACAAGTAATACTATTTTTATAATGATTACCCGGATCAGCTGCATCTATGAATGAGTGTTGTGTCCAGTTGCCAAGCATCATAATAAAACGCGATATTATGAGTGGTAAAATAAATACAACAAGAGTAGCCGGCCAGTTTAGAAAACATAAGCCTACACACATAATAAAATACAATACTTCACCACGGATTATTTTAACCATTAATTTTTCACGATTTTTTCTACTGAAATACATAGAAACATCAAGCAACCCGCGATACATAAACGAACCAAAATATTTCAAGAAATCTCGAAAGCTATCGCGCTGATAGGCCATAGTACTGCTTTCATCTTCTTCCAGATTGTTTTCGATGTGGTGCATCCCAATATGGTGACTGAAATAAGTTTCTGGAGTTTGTCCGAAGAACAAACCTACAAACCAAGGTAAAACAAGGTTGAGTTTATCGTATTTAAATTTATACAATTTAATGTGGCAGGTGCAATGCAACATAAGTCCGAAGGGACCTTTAAAATACAGATTATTTAAAAAGAAATATACCGTTGCAACTGTCCACCAAAGCCACGTGGGCACACCAGGCACATATAAGAAAATCCCCAAGGGAATCATCGTTAAAAGGATGGTTACAGTAAGTTTTACAAAAGGCAAATCACGTTCATCCCGTATAAGACTGATGTAAAATCGTTCAATAAAATTGTATTGTTCTTTTTTTGAATAAAAAGAATCTTGAATACTTGAAAATGCTTTCATAAAATATTTTTCAACCTAATATAAATCAACGATTTAAAAAGAATTATATATATAAATGATAATGTATTGCCTTTTTTAGCACCACTAAATGTAAATCAAACAAACAGGTATCTTATCAATTATAATGTAATACAACATCAAATTTACTAAAAAAATGGAGTATCAAGCCAAAAAACTATACAACTGATACCATTTTTTTTCAATAATCACCTTAGTGAGGAATTTCCAAATCACGAAATGAAGATTTAAAATTACTTTAGAGACAATCAATTGTTGTTTTCAAAGTCTTAAGGGACATTTTATCAGGATTTCCCAACATAGTATTAATAAAATTATTTTAGACGTTTAGTGTATGCAACCTGATTCGATTTGCAAATTATGCTGATTCAAAATAGCAAAGTCAGAAATACATCTATCTTTTTTTCTGGTACAAGAAATTCAATATAAAGACAATTCACATAAATGAAATAAGCCAAGAGAACGTTATGTTCTAGTGGCTTATTTCCCTAGCTGGTTATGTTTTAAAAAGATTTTTAATAGTAGTACATACAATTTCTATTGAAAAGAAATAAAACTAATTATAATTATAAAATGCAACACATTGAACTACTTTCATGTTAGTAGTAAACCATAAAAGTTTTCACGTGAGAGCAACTGGTTGAAATGAGAGGATGATAAGTTTACAGATTATCATCCTATATTTGTTCGTATACAAGAAAAGAAAAACGATTCTGTAGTATTGTTTGAAATTACTAAGCTGGCAAAGTAACGGTTGCTTGTCTCGAGCACCATTTGCAAGGTACATATACTCATAATCGGCAAAACCTGTTAGAAATAATGTTATTGAATTTCTTTTCCTTGTATACTATATCTTAAATCAATTTAAATCAAAAGCCTTTTGCTTTTGAATAATACAAATGTACATGGATTAAACAGCAAACTATTGTACGATTTTAGACAATAGTTGTATAATTACGAGTACGTATATTTTTTGAAACAAACCCTAACCCTCATAAAAAAACCAGCTGATGGAATTCCTTCAACTGGTTTTTTTTTTATTAAATATTAACTCAATGTCGTTTAGTTAAGGGGGCTATTGTTGGTGTTTCCGCCAACGCTACTTTATTTTAATGCACAAATAAAACGCGGTGCACCAACAATTAGTCACTCAGTTGTTGGTGCACCGCGTTGTTATTAATCATTATCATTGATTTGATCTGGCGGAAACACCAACAACAGCTAGCCTGTGTAGTTAATTTGCTTAACTAAACGACATTAAATATTAACTTATGCTTTTTGATGCGCAGCCATTAAATTAATTGAAGCCTCTGCAACTTCAGTAAGCTTTTTATCAGCCCCTTTTTCTTCATTCAATGTCAAACCCAAAATCTTCTTAGCTTCACCCAATCCAAGTGTTTTAGAGAATTGGCATAGAGTACCATAGGAGGCTATTTCATAATGTTCCACTTTTTGTCCTGCAGAAATAATACCTGCATCTCTCATGGCACCTTTATCACAATCTTTCATTATTTCAGAAGCTTCTTCTATCAAACCTGCCATCGCTTCACATTTTTTAGCAGCAGGTTTCTTACCTAACAATCCAAAAACATTTTCTAATCTTGTAACATGAACAAGAGTTTCTTGTAAGTGAGATTCCAAAGCCGTTTTCAAGTCTGGAGATGTAGCATTTTTAACCATTTTGGGAATTGCTTTAGTCAGCGCTTTTTCAGCCCAATATATATCTTTTAGTTCATCCTCGAATAACTTCATTAATTGAGACTCTTGAATAGAGGAACTATCTATTTTATTTTTTGAAGTTTTTTTAGCAGCCTTTTTAGATGTAACTTTTGTAGTAGGAGATTTCTTAGCCATAATGTAACTCGTTTATATATATAGTATTTATTTCTTTCTTAATTTGAATACAACAAATAATATTAAAACAATAAATAATACAGATATGAAAATACCAACATTCACTCCTGCATTAAATATGCCTCCTACTACACTACATGAGTTTAATAATAAACAGGATAATAAAATGATGAAGTAATTTATCGTTAATTTCATAAATGTATTATTTAAAGTAATATTGGTTTATTTTTAATTGATGTATGCGAATTAAAATTAATGTTGTACGTCTTGAACATGATATTTTTTCCAATTATTTTGGAAGTAAGCTTCATCTTCATCATTGCGAGGATGAACTCCTACAACTACATTTCCTTTTTTAATTCCATCTTCATAAATGCGTGCACGTTCTTCAGGAATACCTGCCCCTACTAATGCACCAATAATACCACCTGTAACACCACCAGCACCTGCACCTGCTAAACCAGCAGCAAGAGGACCAGCAATTACTAAACCTAATCCTGGAATTACTAAACTAGTTCCAATAGCAGCAATGACGCCTGCAATAGCTCCTACAGTGCCACCAATTGCAGATCCCTTACCCAAACCTTCTGCGGCTTTAGTTCCGATTTCTGTATCGGTGTCTGCATACTGTTTTTTACGCGTGTCTTCAGACATTAATAAATGTATGTCTTCTTTTGAATACCCTCTTTCATGTAAATTATTGTAAGCAGATTCTGTGCTTTCACGATCAGAAAACATTCCCGTTAATAATTTACGATTTGATTTGTTGGAATTGTTTGTGTTTTGAGTTTCCATAATTTGTTAGCTTTAAGTTGAAATAATTTATATTTCAAAAATAAAGCATTGAAATTATCTAGGCTTACATATAATTAAAAAAATATTATAAAATTTCAATTTGTAAAATAAAAATAAATTAAACTCACATACCAGGGGGCATGGTGTCTTTATAAAATTTCTTTATTACAACTGGTGTATTGAATCGGTAGCCAATATCTAGTTTTATATAGTTGTAAACGCTTTTATATGCATAACTATTAAATGCAGCGTTACGTCCATCTACGTCATAATGTAAGGCTGCAAAAAATCGTTTCGCATTATAGCCAATGGAAATAGATCCATCCAATACCCACTGAAGACTCGTCTCCTTTTTAATTATATCATCCTTTCCATTCTCTAATTTATTTACATATAAATTCAAGGGAGAAAAGATAGATATAGATGCATATAAGTGTTTCTTAAAAACAAGGTTAGCGCCTACACCGGGCGATACCTTAATATTATAGCCTACAATTTTAGTAACATTATTAAACTCTGTAAAATATGGTCGTTGGGGAACACTTAATAAATTCGTGTCACCAAAAAATTGCTGATTGTAAACTCCTACTTTCATTAGAAATCCAGCTCGACTTTTAATCTGTCCTTCTGTATTGTCCATGGTAGCTAAATAGGAATACTTTTTCCAACTGAAATTATATATACCTTCTACCAGATATTCTTTAATTGTAATATCAGGTCTAGAAACATAGGAAGATTGCAATGGATTAATGGAATTAAAATCATTTACATCTGTCATTCCTTTAATTTTCATAAATTTAAAGGTAAGTATGTAAATGGGAGTTTTGTATTTTATAGTAGCTGTTCTGTAACGCGTTGAAATTAAATTTGGAGGATCACCAATAGGTGGAATCAAGCTTAAGGCAAAGCCTGCTGTAACGTGTCTATAACTAAAGGAAAAACCTGTTATGGTCTTAATATTGGTTTGAAATCTAGAAGAAGCTTGTGAAAAACCTACGGGCTGAAAATTAGCATAGACTTTAGGTATCAAAATTTGTGTACCAACAATCATCTGATTCCTTGGAAATACTTTTATGTAATTGGAATCTGAAGGTTTGTAGGTTATTTTTATATTTGGAAAGTATTTGGCATAAAACTTTTTGGGGTGTAGAAAAACATTTTCATGCTTCTCTTTTTTTTCTTGTGCGTTAACACCTAATCCAATGGATAAAAAAATAAGACAATAAATAGTCTTAATAAATAACCGTTTCCCAATACGCATACGAACTATAAATTGTTCAATAGATAAATATTAATTAATAAGATTATGCTTTATCATTCATTGAACGTATTAAGCCCATACCCGAAAGAAAGAACACGAAACCCAATACACCATATACAATCATAGGCTTAACCGGACTGCCAGTTCCAGAAAAAAGTACAGCTGTATAAATCAAGAAGCCAATCCCTAATAATGTCAATACTGCGCCAAAAATTCTTTTAATGTTCATATTCATGTATTTTATTATAATTATGATACAAATATCTAAATTATAAACGTATGAACACTACACCTTATGAGCAAATCCTTACATAATTCACATAACAATCTAATAAGAATGACAACAAAGCCTTTTTATTCTAAAATCTGAATTATTAGTTATTAAGCAACATGATGGAAAAGGCTACCATAACATATAAACCCAGGCTTATGCATGTAAAATTCACAATCTTCTCCAGAATATTTTTTTTCTTTCTAGTCTTCATAATTTTTATTTTATATTATAAAGTTCAATAAAAATGAATCAGAAGATATTATAGAGATTTCAATTATTCTTATAAGATTTCCATATAATTAAAATGCATTTAAATCAAATGTGTTGTAAGCAAAACGTGCTTTACCCTACCCATAGTAGAACAAAGCACGCCTTATAAATTAATTATTAAAGTCACTAGCGTTGCGTCTAAGTTAGTAAAAGTTCTTTGAAAGCCTTTTAAATAGTG
>ERZ724508.788-NODE-788-length-20988-cov-6.561554_pt1 | contig 20988 bp, 26 predicted proteins | sample MGYA00376041_ERZ724508 | MGnify/ENA primary metagenome ERZ724508 (study PRJEB28724, sample SAMN07190887) | wastewater metagenome | isolation source: effluent of sewage treatment plant in Hong Hong | place: USA: Christiansburg, Virginia | collected 2016-03-01 ...
GCTGTACAGTGTATTCGCAGCCTACTTCCTGAACAAATGCAAGTTTGACGATGCGATGAAATACGCCAAGAGCAGCTTAGCTAACAACTCCAACTTGCTGGGTAACAACAGTCTGAAGACTGCTGAGAGCCACTACGAGCTGGCCAATATCTTCCTGAAGGCCAGTAAACGCGAGGAAGCCTTATCGTATTTCCGGAAGGCCAAGAACATCTTCGATAATAAGAACGCAACTGAAAGACTTTCTTATGCTGAAATCGAAATCCGCATTGCTGCTCTGGATCTACAGTTCGATAAGTTCGAGGAGGCTGAAGCGTTCGCGTTGCATGCTGTGAGCATCTTTGAGTCTATGGAGGACGAAACCCAAATGGTCAACGCATATCAATTGATCTCTCGTATCTACGAGGTCACCAAGCGCAGAGATTTCCTCGAAAAGACAGCTGAATACTGCGGTCATTTACTAACTGATGTGCAGCAGCAGCCGAATCTTGAGATTCTCCTCAAGATTGTACTGTTGCCGATGCTTAATCAATTACCTTCAGGGCTTGCTGGGAAGTTCAGTCAACTGGTGCAGGGTATCCCATACACCTATAACAATTCTAATCAAACCAATGCTCTGGCTTTCTTGAAAAAGTACATTAGCAAAGATACCTTTGTTGACAAGATGCACAACTACATCAACAGCCTCGAGGAGACCCTGCAGGCTATCAATAACAATGGACTACTCGCAAGATGGAGGGGCCTTTCCACTGAGATCCGGACAGATGGCCAGGAGTTTATTGCTATCATCGAATCCCTGGTTTACATTTTGGGTGAGGGTTTCCTGGCAGGTGCTCTCAACGACTCATGATTCATGATAAGAGTTCAATCAGTAAGATTCATCAAGAAGTATGTCATTCGTCGATTTCGATTATCATGCTATCCTTCTTGGGAAGTTGTGGGGTCGACTGAGATTGGGCTGGTTGGGGGAGAAAACTCATTCCTTGGGATATCGATGAGGCCATGTTTGGAGTAATGCCTGGTATTCCTCTTGGAATATGAGAGTAGAACATAATCTGAGGGTTCATTGGGTGCATGCTGGGGAAGTACTGCTGAGGTGACAAATGAAACTGTTGTGGGTAGACTCCTCCTATCATGCGATTGTACTCCATCATTGGCTCAGCTCTTTGATTGATTGTCGAGTGCGTTACGGGTGGTTCTTTTTCTGCTGTACGATGCTCAGTAGGTTTGCTTTATACGACTGGAACCTTCTCTTTATCTTTCTCCTTTTCCTTCTCTTTGTCCTTGTCTGTTGCCGTTGATTTCTTCTGTTTTTTCTTGATTTTGTCCGCAGCCCCCTTATTTAATGATTATTCCCTTGGTCTTTTCTCGACTTCTATGACAGTGGGAACCGGCTCAACTTTCTTAGGAGACTCAGGTTGCGGCTCCCTTCCAACTTCCTACAACAGTTGAAGTCGGTGCCGATATACATCCGACTTTACGAAGTCAGTAAGCCCGCCTTCGAATCCATTGAAATCTCCATATTCAGCACACACCAACTGCATTTGAGCCTTATTCTTGACGACAGGCACATCCCCTTCGTCGTCGATCCATGAATCGTTCTGGTCGTAGTAGTTGTAGTCCTTTTCGTCTTCCTCTAAATTAGCAGATGGTTTTACCTCTCGAGGCCGCGCCCGTCTTTCGAGCGATCTTGCCTAGCGACTCCAGCTGTCCATGCATCACAATCTTCTTGTACATAACATCAGTTATCTCGCTGAGGGTGCCATACTTCTTGGTGGTGGGTACTGCATCGTGGTTCGGGTTGGCGAGATCGAGTGCTTAGTAGAAAGATGATGGCTATCCACGGTGGGCTTTGAGAAAATCGCTCACGTAGCAGATTTCTTGTCGATTGCGGTAGACCATCCTGCATCACAATAACTAGTACCATTCGAACCTTGGCACAACTTGTGGTGGAGTGTTAGACACTTCCGGTAGCTCCATTTATAAATTAATACAAACTGGAAGTTCTCGTTCCTCGCTTATCGAGGAGTCTCTGCCAGCATTTGCGAACCAGCCAATAATAAGTTACCATCGCATGGAGGAAGAGAAGTATTAAAATCTCAGCTATTCGGTGGAGCTGCGAGGGGACGTTTCTCTCGAGCAGCAACGCTAGCTCATCCGAGAGCTGGTGGTGAGGTTCAAGGATAAGCCACGAGTGTGCAAGAAGGCAAACGATTCGATGATTGGTTCGAGCAAGCGAATCCTCTATGTGCATGAGGAGAACTTCTACTACTACCAAATGATCCAGGAGTTCCAGGATCTCGATGTGGGCAAGCTGGAGTACAGCATTCCAAAGGCAGGAATCAAACTGACTGATATCGTTAGCTTGGCCTTCCCGCCACGCAAGAAGAAAGAGAAGAACTACTTTACCGTGACAGTGCCGAAGAACAAGATACTCAAGTACGGCAAGAACCGCGAGATCGTTATGGATCCCAAAGCCAAAGGCGAGCTGCACTGGACATTCACATTCACGTACGACATTGTGTCCCTGCCTGAGAAGTAGGAGAGAGTGAGGAAAGAGCAACAACGTCAGAAGTAGGTGCTGCAGCGCCAAAAGGAAATCTAAATACGCGAGAAGGAACGCATGGAGAAGTAGGAGGCCTAGCGACGAATTCAATAGGAAGAGCGGCAGAAAAAATTTGAGACTTTCCTTCAGGAAAAGGAGGAAGTGAAGGAAGAGGATGCCGAATTGCTTCGGCAACAATCCAAAAGGAAAGATAACAAGCCAGAACCAAAGGTGGAGATAGTTGAGACGGAGCTAACCGAGGCTGCAGCAACCCGTCGCAAGCTTGACAACAGCTTCGAATATCACTTTACGATTGCCTATCGACAATTGTCGCATAAGTTAGCGATCAACGCAGTCTTGGAGCTAGAGTACAAGTTGCTCGAGACCATTGGAAATTTTAGGATGAACGCAATCGAGAACACTAAGCTCCTGATAAATGAAATGCTGTTCTCCAAAAAAGCCCAGGCCTTCAAGGAGGTACCCTAACACGGTTACTTGGTAAATCAAATGTGCATTAAACTGGGCGGGAAGAACCTCAACCAGTAATTTCTGGGCATGTCCAACGTAGCAGATATTCTAGCTATTCTCAAACGGACGACCAAGAGTGTTGAGATGCGAGTACCACTGGCAGCTATGATCAAGTATAAGGGCTTTAAGGCACTCTGTACCATGAACATACCCATCAGCGGAGACGAGACCATCATCTATGGGCTGCCAGCTGAGGGCGGCTTCAAGATCAACAGCTCCATATCGGACGATCTTAAAGACATATGCAAGGGTCTCAAACTGCGACAATACAACAGCGAGGTGAGATTTTCCAATGTGACAATCTACCTCGACCCGAGATGCCAAGTGCACTAGACTGACAGCGAGCCATTCAAAGAAGTATCTCGACTAATAAACGGGGGTGCGGAAATCGGAAAGATGCAGTACCTTGTCAACCTCCGGTAGATATTTCCTGTGGACATCGATTTAGAAAATAGCGTGAACCAGATGTACATGAGGCTTCGTCCTGAGTTTGTTCATAGCCTTAACTAGGAACCGCTATCGAGTGGAGCCTTCCTGTACAGTTTAGACAATGCCGATGGCGAGCTAGAAGATCTGACTGTGGCCAAAGCAAGTCAAAATCTTCGCTATGAGACCCTGCAGCAGTTCGTTAAGAAGCTCGATCGTTTGGATATCCTTCTGATTGACTCCAAGAACATAATAGAAGCAATCCACGCCAACGGTATCAATATGCGGTACCTTGGCAAAATCGCAAAGCTAACCGAACTGCCTTACATAAAGGAACTGATGCAAATCGAAGTGATTAGTCGTTGCATAAAAAAGATATTTCGGCAACAGCAAACGGAGTATATCGAACACGGTTTCCATGACAGCTTTCCTGAACTCTACAAACAAATTGAAAAAGAAGTTGACAAGCGACAGGGAGGGAGGAACCAAGAGGCCGAGTCAGCCTACCTCAAACTCAAGAAGAAGGAGTTAACAGAAAAGTTCACAATAATTGCGAAGCAAATGGCAATTGACTTCCTTAACCTAGTATTTGGGAGTTCTCATGAGACCTATGCCTTCTGGGAAATAGTTAAGACTAAGGCACTGGAACAGTACGAGATGGAGATCACTGTGCTCCCCTCGGTGACACCGGGAGCACTTCTCCACGGTGTGCTCTACCACTGTGGCTTACATGTGAAGTACGATATTGGTGTGAGGCTGTTCCTCACCAACTAACCCTTCAAGTAGTCTGACTGGGTTGACTTTGTCGTGAACAGCCGTGTTTACGAATACCCCAGTTTTGAAATTCAGAAGAAAGCTCGAATGTCGAAGTAACTGCTTCTCAACCAACAAATGATCGAACTCGGAGTGAACTGTCTCAACCTCGAACTTGCAATCGAGCGTGCATTAAAAAGCAGTGCTTACTACTAGCACTGTGCGCTGCCCGAACAATCAATATTAGTGCGGCTGTCCAACTACACACATATCCGGCAACCTGATTCCCCACCTTTCCATCCTTCTCTCCTCCCTTTCTTCATCGCTAACGTCACTGAAGAGAACTTCCTGAAGGCGCATAAGATCGCCTAGTTCTGTCTCCCACTCACACATCCTCTCTACATTAGCTTCTACATTGCATACTCCAAGCTCTACGAAAGAGAAGTACTCTACAGATCAGCATTATTAGTAGCTATCCGAGGGCTTGGCGTTTCTCACTGGAAGACCTGCGAGCTGCTGAGCATGGCAGATGCCGGCAACCTGGAGTCTCTCAGAAAGGCATGGATTAGCAGCAAGGAAACTTCAGGTATAGCTGCGCTCACTCTCGTCAGACGGCTGAGCGAAGTTGGCAGAATCTTTGAATGCCTCACCTACTGCGATAAGGCTTATAAAATCTTCCAGACAAACTCACAACAAAACTACAAATAGACCAACGAGATCTTGCTAATCGCTGTCAAGTCATCATACCAGGTACGCTAAATCGACCGAATGCTGGAATTCACTGAGAAACTATGGAAAAACCTGGAGGCCTACGACCGCGACAATCTCGAAGCATATTATGACCTGTACTGGTATTCCCTCAAGGTGTTCTTGGAGACGTCTTTGGTCAAGAAGTATTACTACAAACTCATCCTGGTCCTAAGAGAATACCTACTCAAGGAAGAGATGCCTGAATTAAGGAAAAAGGAACGGAGAGAACACTCAGTTGATGAGTCCAACCTCTCGCACCCACATCCCGAGCAAGAGTAAGAGGAGCCGCCTAATGATTTGGTCTACTTTCCAGATGCTCAAGGAGAAGACAGGAAGGAGTACCTCGAAACGATAATTCGTATGAGCCGGTAGAGTAAGTATCACCTGGATTGGATCAAGTCGGTGCTAAATAAATTGGAATACGGCTACAAAACTCTTAATTTTGCCAAGAACTTCTTCTCAAAATTCCAGCAGCATCTTGACAATCTGCATAATGACGATCTAGAGGAAGGTCTGCAGCACCTATACCTCTTGGGCAGACTCTTCGGCCAGAAATACTTTGAAGACGCCCTTATCACCGGCATCTTCTTCGGGAGTAAGGAGCGCTTTGTGGAGTGATATTGACATGATTGCATACACCGACATACGATCAGCTGTCCATGAGAGAGAGTGCAGCATCCAGCAGACTGTTCCACTAGATGGGCGAGCAGCGCTGCATTTCCATCGAGAGGCATTTAATCTTGTTCAGCATCTCTGCAAAGCCCTTGTGGCTGCGCATCAGCTGCTCCTCGTTGGGGGAGCATGCAGCTCCAACAATCTGTCTTTCCAGGATGTTGTAGTAAGTGAAGTTGTGTTTGTGCCGCTGTTTCCAGTCATTGAATTCCTCGTTCAGCTGCTTGTATAAGTGGTGTGTTTTGGAAGTCTATTGCAATAGATGCGGTAAGAAGAACTCGCACATCTGTTTATCCTCGTGGTCAAGGCCTTTGAGCAATAATAGGCATGGGATGCTCAGAAACATATCTGCATCGCGGTTTACCAGTTGCTACCTGAATTGCGGGTACTTCTCGGAAGTCATTTCGATGATGTAGCTGAAATGAATCAAGAACTTGCATTTATGGGGTACCAAAAAGTAATGTTTCCCCTTCTCCCAGGTACTCTAGTATTCCATCAGGAGCTCGACCAGATCGGGGTTATTCCGTAACTGTGGGTCCACTTGTTCAATGTTGTTTTAGTACTTCCGCAGTAATAGCCGGAACTTTTGGAACACTGTTCGAATCTTTTATGCCAGCAACCTTACACCTTGAGATTGCTGTTCTGTTACCTTTCTGATTATTCCTTCGGCCTATTAGAGGATGTCAGCATCCAAATCGTCTCTGCCCTTCCCCTCTGTGTTGGCTACTGCGTTGATGCGACACATAATCTGTATAAGCTGGTTGCGGGTATGCCGGTACTCCTCTATCTTAGTTGGTAACCGTCCCTTTAGCCGCTCCCTCACTTCGATAGACGATAGCACATGCTCCAGTTCGATTGACTTAACAATCATCTTTCTCGCTTCCTTCTCGATGTTCATGAGTTCCGTAATGTAGGTCTACACTAACTTAAAGGGTCGCTACCTGTTAGTACTTGCACCAAACTGCGTCAAACTACTGTAATGATTGGCAGATCTCTCTCTTGATCGACTCCAGCGGTTCCATAGAATCCTACATGATGCGATTGTAGGCATTCTTGAGGATGTGCTGCAACTTGAAATGCTAGTCGACTAACCGCTTGCCTGTCTCCAGCACTTGGTGGCTGAACGTGAACTTTTCGCCGTTTACCCACAAGTACGGGAAGGCCTCTTGCGCTGAATCCCAAATCTCCGTGAGGTAGCAAAGTGATCGCTCGCGGTACAGCACTTTGTAGGCGTTGCTGAAGGTCTGTCGGTAGTCTCTTGACTTGGTAGCTACCTTGTAGTGCTATGTCGCAAAGCAACCTTACCTCACATAGGTTTTCGATGTGGCCAAGGTAGCGCTTGAAGATTCGCTGACCATCCTCGCTGTCCAAGTCGTACTTCTCGTAGGTCTTGTGGATCATCTGATTAGCCGTCACCACAAACTGCTCGAGAAACGTGAATTCCTTATCGCGCTTAAAGCGGCCCAGGTCGGAGAGAGGCTTGGCTGGAGCAGTGGAGACTCTCTTGCAGTCAAGATCGTCCATGAGGAACTCAGTGAGCTGGTCGTCCTAGTCATGCGGCTACTCGTTGCTTTGGCCCTCCATGGACGACATCATGATGCTGTACGACTCCATCAAAGTTTTATTATTTATATCAGGACAAGTTTGGAGCTGTGAGAGCGCCAGCCATAAAATTGATCTGTGCCGTTGTATCCTGGAATTGCTGGGGAAACTGAGCCTACGGTTAGCTCATGACACTGGGTATTTCGTGAGTGAGAAAATTGAAGTGTTATTACAGTACTTTTCTGCCGATGAAACTGTATTTATGATCGATCCATTGCTAAAGTGACACTCTACGCATACTATTTAATAACATATGCGGAAGTTTGAAATCAGAATTGCTGTGAGTATACATATTGCATCTCATTTTTGGTATGGCCCTCCAGAGAACTTCTTGCGCTGTCTTTCGAACATGTCGTTACTTTCGTCCTGTGTTTTTCCTAAAATTGCTTCCTCAAGCTCACGTTCCCGTTCTGCCTAGTGTCGCGAAAATCGTCGTTGAACGAGTTCGTCGATCGTCGACGATTTCTTGAAGAGCTACGTCAGCTCCTGTTGGGTCAACTCGAAGAACTTTTTGGTTGCTTTATTGAATCCTAATGCCACCTTGCCAAGCTCACCGTCAAACCTGTTCTTCTTGACATCGAGGATCTTGAAGCCTTAACGTTGCTGGATGATCCACACGTTGTCGGCCTCCTGCACTGATTTACTCGAACCAAAAATGGAGTGCAGACCGAGGTCCTCACCATCATCAGTCTTCCTGGGATGGATGACGACCGTAACATGTGTCTCGTTCTAAGTTGCTATCCTCCTCAACCTTCCCATCACTCTATCCTGCAGATCAAACTTCTAAAAGCCGGTGGCTTGGTCTGCAAGCAGAAACTGTAGGGTATCGATGATGATGTGCGAGATTTGATACTTCTCAATAGCGTACTCAATGGTGCTGAACACCTTCTCAAGGTCAGTTGAACCAAAGAACGACATGTAGTAAAGCGGTAACTCGGCAAACTTAGCGAAGTTATGTTCAAGCTTCTCAGGATGTTTGGTGAGATTAGTGTCGCTGAACTGGTTCATCATTGCCGACACCAGAATTTCGTTTTGAATTTCAAAGCTTCCCCACAGAGTTGGCACTCCCTTCTTGCAGAAGTCGAGACTCATCTGCGACAGCAGTGTTGTCTTACCGCTGCCTGTGCCACCAGAAAAGATGGTGAGTTCGCCGGTCCTCAGTCCCTTGACCTTTCTATTAAAGAATTTCAACTCCGAGGATTTTATCCCCATGTTTTGATCCAAGTGAAGAATTCTATTGCGAACCTTCTCCTTGATGTTATCAAAGTTTAGAATGCTCTGCCCAGGAATTGTCCTGGCTTTTTACAGCAAAGGTTTGATTAGGGTACGGTCTTGTCGTAGAACATCATTAGCATCCTTCATTTTTAGGTTCGAATTCTCCACGATGAAACAACGCTTCACTCCCAGCTTCGAGGCGATCTTTGGAACGTTCATCAGGCCCGCTTCATCATTGTCCATCCAGAGATAAATCTTGTCAAAATTTTCCAGGTAAGGCAGTACATTATCCGGCAGACTATTGGCCCCCTGTGGGAGAGACAGTGCTGGAATACCAGTTTCCTGATAGACGGACATGGCATCGTATTCTCCCTCGGTAATCACAACTTATTTCGTTGCTGGTGTTACTAGATTGAGCCCAAATAGGCCTGGCCGACTACCAGTTGGAAACACTCTCATGTGCTTCTTATTCTCAATCCCGCGGATCTTTGTTTTACTGAGGCAGGCTGTTGATGAGTTAACTCTGTTCTTCTGAAAACCAGCAATTTGATCTTGCTCAGGTGCGTCTCCATAACGAATGGCTATGTAGTCATGTAGCTCTTTCTCCTGCTGCTTTCGCTCCTTTTCAGAGTACATTCTAAACATCGGAAAGTAGATCACTTTGACCGATATACTCTCTCGAACTTCATCCTCGAACTTCTCAACGCCAGCGCCGAGCTTGTACCTCTCGATGGTCTCTTGGTTTAATCCTCTCTCGTTGACAAGGTACCCGAGCACGTCCTTGTAGGCCTCAGTCTTCATGTTTTGGTAGAATAGAAAGTACTCTACCTATGTGAAACTCTGCTGTTGTGATTAGTGTTCTTGCTAGTTGGTCTCGGAGGATAGCATCGGATAAACACTACCGGACGCTCCCAGCATTTTGCCTCGAAAGTCCACCCACGATCCCTTAGCTGAACACCTGAAGCAGAAGAACATGCCGTTCTCACGATGCACGTTCAACGTGTACAGGTTGGTGAGTTCGTTGTGATGTGGTTTTGTACAGAATGGGCACTCCCTCACCTGGAACCCAGTCTGAGTCGGTTTGAAGGTGATGTTGTTACGTTTGAGAAATTCTTAGACGGATATCTTGGGTACGTAGTGCTTCGATTGATTCGAAGAATCGGTGGTGCGCTGCCGAAACGTGCTACAGCCGAACCGCACCGCCCTGAGGATCATGCGCATGACCAATACTAAATTATAAACTTGTTGTGAAACATCAGGTCATGGATTGGATGCGGCCGAGTGCTAGCTTGGGCGGCTAGTCCAGATCATGATGCTAAGAATCGTTGTCGTTACTGATGTACGATTCAACCAGCTGCATCTGTGGCTAGCTGTCTAAGTCGGAGTGCTCCCGCATCATGCTCTACAGCTGTTAGAGCTTCACCGGCTTGTCCAAGTCGAATAGGAAGCAATACTATTCGCCAGTCTACTGGCTTATCGCTCGCTCGCGTGCGAAGCATTAGACTATCCGGTCGCGTTTGTTCAGATCCGGAAGGCACAACCGCCATTCCTTGAGGATCTCCAGCTCAAGCTGCAGCTACTACGGCGAGCCTATCGGCTTCCCCGATTATAGTTCCTTCAGCCGAACAACCCGCAACTCTTCGAGATAGTCAGCAGCATGCTTGAATATCGTAGCTTGGGTCGGTGCCTTCAAGCGTTCCGAGAGATGTTCAGCTACAGCTTCGAAGATGAGCTTGGTTATGCAGGCACTTCCCAGTACGTACTGGCACTCCGTTAGAAAATTGTTCATAGCCAATACCAGTTGCTTGTCAGCTTGACGAAACTCGGCACCCAATCGTTGCTGGGTGCTGCCACACCAATTCACATTGTACTCGTTAATGCTAACATCCACCAGGTATTCCGTGTAATCGTTAAAAGTCTGCTGCTCGCAATCGCCGTCCGCCTCGAGGTAGATGTTGCGAGCCGTGGCAGGAGATGGTCCAAAGTACTTTTCGAGGTGGAGCTGGCTGGGGAGCTTGCGTTGGCTAAAGTACAGGCATTTAATACGATTGCTATTTTATAGCGAAACGGGTACTTTAGTAGTCCACTCTCAGCCTCCTCCTGGTTCAACAGGGTTTGGGTCGCACCCTCAACCTGCCGAAGAAACTGCTCTGTGTACAGCACATTGGTAAGCATGTGGAACTTCCCCATGCGGGATATCCACAGCTTCTGCATAATTCTCCATAGACTAAAGCTCGGGTGCATTGAGTATTCTGGATAGCAGAGCTCGAACACCATCACGAAATGCTTGAATAGGAATCCCAGCTTTTACTGACGTTAGACGAACTGAATACCTCTAATTAAATGGCTGTATGGCGGTATTGACGGTACCTCGTTGTGAACTCCAGCAGAAATTCTACGGGGCAGTCTCCAACGCTGCTCACGAAACTATCGTTGTTGGAGGCAGTCATCGAGTTTTTGTTGAGGCTGCAGGTTAAGTTGGTGGCAGTGCTGGTAGTGCTGGCGGTGAGACCGGTCTCACTCACTTCGGTGCCAGAAAGCGCCGAAAAGTAGGCTACTAGCCCATCCAAATGATTTCCGATAAGCAATACAAGCAGCTGCACTATGTTCACCAACGTACTGGGAGTAGATTGGTAGGTAGGCAGCGTCTCAACACGATAGCGGATGTTCTTCAGCAGAAACGGTTCGCAGCTGTCGAACTCCTATTTAAAATCTTCGCCAAGCTCAAAAAGCTTCTTCTTCAGCGGCAGGTAAGCCTATGGTTACCACTCATCTAGCAACGACGAGGCCGGCTCGTCTAGCTGCGCCAACAGTACTTGAAAGGGCGAGTTGCAGTAGGTTCCTACAGACTAATGACGTAGCTGCGGCAGCGGAAGGTCGGGCTCACGCAGCACTCGTCGGACGTCCTGCAGCACTGTCGAGGCTTCCTCCGATAGTATAAACCTACTGAGGTTGTTGTGCAGACTCGACAGCAGGACATTGAGCCTGCGCAACTGCGGCGCCCAATCTAACCGTTCCTGTTCGTTGAGAGCAGTAAGTCGACGCTGTTCGTAACGCTGAACTTCCTCGGAATAGTACACACTAGAAAGCATTGACTTATCGCATTGCACTGCGGCTTCATAGTAGAGGCGGTTAGTGGCGTGCAGGTTGTTTGCTATCGACGTTCGGATCTATCTGGAGCAGCTCAACAACGCCACAATTTCTTCCTTCCTTAGGAAATCCAGCAGAAGAGTGCTAGCACAACCCCTTCCGGAAAGTAGCTGCAGCAACAGCAGCATGCCCTCCTTATCGATTCTCTCCATACACCTCGATTCTATTGATTATATGTATTTCAGTAGGGGCACTCCCTCGTGATATTTAGCCTGCTGCCCGATCAAATCCGGTGGTCCAGTGGGTGCCTTCGTCTGCATGGCTGCAGCCTCCCAACCGACTCTACATGGACTGCTGGCGAAAGAATATCCTCGTGGAAGCTGCCACCAGTAGGAATTATAAGCGTAACGAGCTCTACCGAATCGCTAATTCCACCTAACGGACATTCTATTCCACAGCGAAAAAGCCTGCAAGTATGGCCGGGTTGCTCAGACTATCGAACTTCTTCCCTGAGGCATTTTGGTTGAGTTCGAACAATCACAACTTATTGTATTCAGGCTTGTCGTCGGTGCCGCCCTCTTCTTCGTCTTGCTACTCTGCAGGAGTGTTCTCCTTCCATCTCCGGTAGTAGCTCTTCTTCTTCATCCTGCGCATCACCGAGCTGCAAGGTCGAGCACCATGATTGGCCTTCTTCGGTGGACGCGCATTTCTGTTTAGATTGAGGATGGCTTCGTCAAGCGCTGACGGTTGTTATCCTGCAGGTGGGCTCATATCCTAGGGTGTTGCCAGCATAGGCATAGGCACTATGACGATCCTTTGTAATAGGGCCTTCACCAGCCCAGAGAGTGCATTCATTAATTATAAAATATTACAAGGGTGGGCGGCTGCAACTGATGGTAGGTGCGTCGGCTGCGTCAACTCGGCCATAATAATTAAATCAACAACAATTCAAGTCAGCTAGAGTCATTGTCCACATCTCGATATGCGGCTGATGCTTAAGTCTGACGACAGCAAGCACTTCCTGAAGGCAGCCACGCCCACTTCATTGGGTGTGTGCGAACTAAATGGACTCACAGCTTTTTGCATTGGCGCATACCCATACTCAAGCGGATATTCGTGGGGGTCCAGAGCGATTCACAAGGCTATAGCACATGGCCAAAGCAGCCCAACGATCCCCAAAGGCATATTGTACTCGTTCCTCCATTTTTGTGGATGGGTTGGTTCAATCGGATTCATGAATTAGTTTCGAGGGACAGAGGATGTTTGGAAAAGGAATATGAAAGGCGAAGACGCTGTTCAGGTGTTTCCACCAGAGAAGTTCCACGTAATTCATTAAAACAGTACTATTAAGATCATGCCCTTTCCTTGCCCCCAAACTCAGTTGGTTGATCATATGAACCAGGGCCAAGGTTTACAAGATGCTTGGAGTTGGGCCTATCTCTCTCCAACTTTCCGAAACTCTTCGTTCCACTATTGTGGAACTTGGAATTGAAATAGGTACCATTAGGACTGAAGTTCTCTTTGGTCTAATAGGCCCCTGGGCCAGGAAGCAACTCAGGCTTACGACTGGTGGAATGCACAGTTTTGAATGCTGGCGTAGAGGTATTTCGCATTGTGGATAGCATATACTTTCCGTTGTCAGCAAGGTATTTCGGTATGTTGTCTGTATTACACTTGACATGTTACATGCTCCTGGACCAGGATTCACAAAAGAGGAGTCATGCAGCTCCTTTAGCCGAGGTTTCAAGGTAATTTATGGTGTCAACCTTTCGGTTGGTGTCTGGTATGTCCCCGGACCGGGGGTCGTTGAATTGTAGAAGATGCTTCCCTGTTTGAGCTTCTACAGTAAAAATTTCGCTTACTTATCTGCCCAGTCGAAACCCGTAACCCTTTTTGCATTCGTCAAAGATGGACTTAATCGAGTAGTTGTTGGGAGAAGGGTATGCTGCCACACACTTCTTCACGATATCGGCCTTTCCTCCGAAGCCAATCGCAGCCTTCGGAGCATTCCTTCCAATGAGTGGTGGTAAATCGTAGAACCTATCACATCTATCTGTAAGATCAATGCTTACGAACTGTTGTTAGAGGAGCGAGAGTCCACCGATCCGAACCTCTTAGTACGAGAAAAGCTAAACAGCATCTTAGTCTTGCTCTTGTTCAGCGGGCTATTAGCGACTCTGCGCCAAGAAGAACCTTCCATGATTCGAAGAAAATTATTATTGGGTAATGGGGGCTAAGTGTAAACATCATCACTGCAGTTTGGTAGGTACGGTGGTGCTGAACGGCACTCTCTGCTTCGACCAGTCTTCGCATAGAAGAGTCACGGTTTTCTTGAGGTCTGGAACGCCACCCTAATTTAAGTTGGTGAAATACCTTTTGGAGTTGACCAGTAGCTTTAGCGACCTTCAGCAAATAATCCTGGAGTCCAACAAACTTTGGAACTCGGTAGATCTCCAACAGGGATTCATGGGAAACTGCTTTAAGAATCTCCTCGACAAGCTGCTCGGTTCGGTCATTTCTCTACCTTCCTCGCAGAATCAGCGGTACTGGATTTAACTTCAAAAGTCCTATTGTGTCGAGAAGGTTGATATGCTTGTTCACTTCGATTACACATACCTATTATTTTTCGAGGTTCACTCCGTTTGTCCTTCCCACCTTGGAGAGTGAGTCTATGAAAGAGGCCCGACCAACCCCTGCGGCACCTACAACCCCAACAGTTGATTTATCAAGTTGAGTAAGGTTTCTTATGAGGTGGAATAAGTAGCCGTGACCGAGCGAAGTTCCTTAAGCAGTAGTTTTTACGGCAGCCCCCACACAGTTGTACATGACAGTGGGATAGACAGCATTCAGTAGTTTTTGCCAGCCGCAAGCCACTTCGAACGACACCAAATCAATTTTGTTCAGTAGTAGCACAAGCTTCTTGCCTTGCTTCACCACTTGCTGTTCGATGGTAATGTTGCGACAGGCTGCCGGATCCCTTGCGTCAAGCACCTCGATCACAACATCGCACCTTCCAATGATGCTTTCGATGTTGGTGAACTACTTCTTATTGTTGGCGAGCGTCACCTCATTCTATGGCTGTATTTGCTGTCCCTTGCTCTTTTTGCTCTTCTTCAAGGAGGTGAGGTAGTCACGTTCTCGCTTGGTAGCCTAGATAATTTCGGTCTTGAACGGGAACATGTTGGGAAGAGGGTTCTCTTGTTTTCCTCCTTTTTTGGCACCTGTTGCTCTGAGCTTCCTTGCCGTTCTTCTAGAACGCTTATGGAAGGCCTTGATCTTCCTCTAGATTTTGTATTTCTGCTTGAGAGTCTTTCTCTTCGTCGGGCGTCCACCTGGCTTGTTGGAGAACTTCATTCAACAACTAGATAATTATAATTCTTCGCTGTGGGTGCGTTATCGAATCCTTAACCTTCCATCATTGTGGTCAGTGCTTGGCGGCGACGGCGCTGGGGGCGGGCTTGGATCCTCCTCCAGTGGTGGCAAGACCAACTGCAGTCTTGAAGCTGTCGTAGATCCACCATTGCAGACCGGTCAGGGTACCGATCATAATGATCCTTGTCACGAGTCCGGCCCAAAGTCCACGGAATCCGATTTCTCCATAAATCTTTCCAATCTTTGATCCGAGGGAACCATCTCCCTTGCCCTGGCTGTATAGCTTGCTGACCATGGTGTCAGCAGGATGAGAGACAATAGCACAGAAGATACCTGCAAGGTAACCTGAAGCGAAAGTTACTCCCAATTGAGTGGGCTTTGAGTAATTCTCCTTTCCCTTAGTGAAGACGTTGTCGTAGAACATCTGCACGAACCACTCAAAAGCGACGAACTTAACGATGGTGTAAGGAACCTGACGGGCCCAGAGAGGTGCCAAACCCTTATAGAATCCGTTGGTGCCCTCATCTGCACGAAGCTTTGCAATGGCGGCTCCGAGCTGGCTGGGGTATTCGCTGCCTGGCCTGGATAGCTGAATCTTCAGCTTAATGGCCTCCCAAGGGCATAGAAGAGTATCGGCAATGACCTCAGCCGAACCAGAAGCAATGGACCAACCAATCTTCTTGTACTTGTCAGCGTTCTCAGCACCAACGATCTTCTTGTAGACATCCTTGAAGATTTCGTAGAAGCCGAACTTTCCGAGACCTTGGGCGGAGTAACCGATGAGTGTAGGAGCAACTCCAAGAGTAAGTTTGCCCTCAGCCTTGATCTTAGAGAGTCCCTCACCGAGACTCTTGCTGAAGCCGGGATTGACCTGTCTCATGCACTTGACGACGTCGAGCGGCACGATAGCTGCGTGGGTAAGACCACACGCGAGCATTCCACCGATCATGCACTTGAAGTAGTAAGTGGCGTCGTGGACGTCCGAAGGCTTCGTCGACATGCGTAAAAGTTGATTTGATAAAGTTGAATGGCACTTGTGGCTCTCGATCGGTATAGTAATATTTCATGAAAAAAGGACTCACCGGTACGTAGTTTGCCAAGCTACCCGTCGAATAGCGAGTCAAAATGGCAGAGAGGCTCCGGCAACGTCGCCCGGCAAACTTCCCAGCAGTCTTAGTGAGGCACAATGGCAGCAACCTGCCCGAACTGCCAGAATGCAGGTACTCAGCTAGCTAAGTCAGAATTTTGCTGAAGGAGAACTTGTACATACTGCAGGTCAAGCAGGACATCAAGCAGCACGTCTACGCCGGCAAGGCAAGTGACAAGTAGGCGCTATTTCTGTTCCACGACGGACTCATCCTACCCGACGGTAACCACCAGTAGCTATTTAGGCCTCACCGTAAAGGAAGTAGTGGAGAAGTACGACCACAACAAGTAAAAAGACGGGTGGTTCTATATCAAGTACCACAACCAGTAGACCTTCTGATGATGGTGTGTCATAATACTGTTTGGTAGATGAACCGGTGGCGCGCGAAAAGCACTACCAACGACAGTTGGTAGCGCCTCGCCCGTATTTATATTGGTTTTCTTAATAAAATGCTGACGAGCTCTGGTAGTTCAAAGCGTCTACTTGTGTTCCATGGGTCGAGTCCACATCGATCGACAGTCAGTCGTAGGGGCATTTCGACTGAAAAGCACAACGATACAACCACTAGCTGCTTTGGTTTGGAGGAGGGAAACCCTGAGAACAAGCTACTATCAATCACCAAGGCCAGCTGCAACGTTGAGCGCAGCTAGACAGAGTTACGAGCAGCCATCGCTGCGAAGTAAGAGATGCTGGACTTCTACCGGAAGTAACAGCAGCGCAGAAAGTAGCGTTTTCAGAAGGAGTTAACTCATCGGGAGGCAACGCTCACAGAAACACTGAACAACCTCAAGAACTTGGTCTGGATCGAAGCCGAGAAGAATTTCAAATTAGAAAGGAAGATTGAGGCACTGAAGAGTGCACAAAACGTCCAGCATAGCATGCGGCAAAGCAACCTTCTCGGTTACAGCGACCTGAACTGTCTAGACATCAGCAGGTCGGAGGCCCAGCGTCGGTAGGACACGCTGCTCCTTGAGTCCATGAACGAGGTGTCCCTGACGCTCGACCACTATATCTGATGTGGGTTGATCGTACTGCAGCATCTTAATTCAAATTGGTATGTAGCATGGAGAGGGAAAATATCATCGAACTGTCAGTCCAGGCTGAACGACAGTTCTAACTAATCATCAGAAGGAGAGCTCTGAAAGTGTCGCATTGCCTTAAGCCGAAGGTTCTACCTGTAGATACCAGTGCACTCTCGCCGAAACAGCTCGTAGTCGCGCATAAAGCGGTTCAGTCGGTTTCTGGTCGCAGTCAGTTAGGCACTTTTCTCGTTGACTGCGATTATCTTTTGCTGCTAGTGAAGGTTGTTCAGACAATGAAGCCGTATCCTCAGACTCTCCAATTACCGTTACAGGCGACAATTGCGTTATCTGAGCTACTGCGTTTCCAGTTCCACGCTGTTCTTCATGTGCTTATTCAGTATCTTGAGCTGTTCCTTGAGTAGTACTGCCTATCGGGTCAGGAATTCTTCCCTTGCACTTGGTAAACTGGCTGCAGTCTCATAGTTTCTGATGATGCACTGCTTGAACTCGAGTTCGTGCTTCATCTCCTTTAGCTGTCCCTCCAGCCGGGTATTGGTGTTGCGCAATTAACTCATCGACTGGAAAAGTAGTTCCCGGTCCTACTCGAGTTCTGCTTTTCGACTTTCTTGGATCGTCTGCTTGAGTTTGAGCAACATCCTCGCGCGGTTTGGTTCAGGGGGTCCTCCGTTTGCTAGTTTATTGGCCTTGCCATCCAACTATCGCAATAAGCTTTGATTATACTGGTCCAGCTCACAAAGTCTTTCTTGCAGGGTGCTGTTACTGTTTTAAAGTTGCTGATTCTCCCTATACATGTCCTTGAGTTGAAATTACAGTGATGCAACATGCTCCTACAGTTTTGCGAGTTTTACGTCTTTGTCCAGTGCCAGTTTAATGTTCTTGCAAGAATCGCCAGCAGAGTCTTCTGCCTGTTGCCGCTGTCTTTTAAGTGCTTCTCTCTCACTCAAAGTTCGATGAGGTGTTACTGACCGTTTATAGCTTCCCTTTAAAGCGCCCCCACTACCTTCAGGATACTGGACGCTTTCGTTGTTCACTGCCTTTTCAGCCGGCCTTCGTTCATCCCTTACCGCACTACCTGTCTTCACATACAAATTTTCAAAATGGGCGTTGGTCTCCTTCTTGAATTTTCTTTTCACACTACTGCTGTTGTCTTTGCTTGTCGAGCTAATGTTTCTTCTGGAATTCGATGTGGTCATTAGTAGGTTTTCTCGCGTAGAGCTGCTGGTTGTGCAGGAGTTGATGGTGCGAGCTGACTCCAGAGGCTTCTCGCACAACATGAATTAACCTTATATATTCGTCGATGGCAATGCATAGGCTGATTTGTCATAAATATAAATGCTGGAGCTTGAAGAGGAGGAGTCCTTTCCAGAGGTGCATCGGCACAGAACGAGGAAGGATCGCCGGTCCCCCTTTACTGAGGAACTCGAACCTTGGTCCCGAACAGCAAAAATTCGCAGTTAGCAAACCTCAATAGACCCGTCTACAGCGTAACTCAAAGCTGATCGACCCATAGCAGTGAACCGCTTCCTTGCTACTGTTCACACATCAGCGCACAGTCGAGCTGACAAGAAGCGCAGCAAGATGTCGTTGCGTGACTAACCTACATTCTGCTTCGACCAAGTAACATCCAAGGAAATCTGTCCGGAGGATAATGACTCACAAGTGTACATTGGGACGGTCAAGATGAAGGAAGAAAAGCCGACTGAGTCCCCAATCTTAACGCAAGGCAGTGTGGCCGAAGGCAGGAAGTCCACGATTAAACAGCGACCGTTCCAGGAAAGTAGCCAACTTGCGAAGAACACTCTTACCTTGAATGCTGAATTCTAGCGGCACCCCATAACCACAGAACAAGACATCCGGTTTCGTTCTAACCTCCAAAAGTTATTGAAGTTGAGGTAGAATGTTCGGAAGAAGAAACTCTCACTAGCAGACCACACAACAGATCGCCCACCTCCTGACTTGAGGCAAACACGAACGCGCTTCACAGTAACCACACAGACCAAGCTCCATCAGATTCCACTGACCACACTCGACCAACTCGAGCTCACCCAACCCTCTTACTCGGAGAGCAAACATCGTTAGCCCAATAAAAATTGCTTCCTGATGACTTACAAGTTTATCAAGTAAAAGTCTCGGGAGCGCTAGCAGAAGCTCCACCGAAACAACATGGATAACAAACTTTCTGACATCAACAGGCTCATCAACTGCATCCGGCAGCACGGTGTGGAGTACTCCCAGCTGCTGGGTAACCCACGCCAGCAACTAAGGTAGCGACTCCCTTCGCGTGACCGGCACAACCCTTACTGAATCTAAAGTGGCTGGCTTATCAGTGTACCTCCTTGCGCTTCTGCTGGACGTCCAGCCTGTTGATGTAGTAATAATACTTCATGGTTTCTTTCAAAAAGCTCTTCATCTTTCGCTTGACTTTCAGCTCGTTGTAGAGAGATCGGATAATACCCCACCCCTTGGTGTCACGGCTATGTTTCGACTGATAAACGTTGAAATGCTGCCGTGATTGCTGGAATTTGCGTGTGTCTTGGATCTGTTGCTTCCTCAGAGCCTCCACGTAGTATTTGAATGTAGATTGTTCCGCCAGCTCAGTTTACATACTATCGCCATGGTGGTTTTCTTAGTCATCTGAGTCATTGAACTGCATGCTTTTGTGCTGGAAGCTGTCATTTTCTGTTGTGGAATACTTCCGCTGAGTCGAGGAAATCTCTTCCAGATCGATCCATTGGATATCTGCTACGCTGGTCTTCTGGGCTCCCTGCTTGAGGTATCTCTACTCAGCCATTACTTCCACGATGTCGGCTTTCGATACCTTTGCATAGTCTCGGCCTGCCTTTCTCAATCTGTTCATGAATTCTTCCTCGTAGTAAGTTGAAAGCAGATCGTTCTCCATATCACTATCTCTCGACTACTCCTTCTTGTTTTCATCCTTAATCCTCACTAAATCATCATGAAAGTCGTTGTACAGAATGTTTTTAAAATTGTAAGGGTAGTTTCCAGTACGCCCCAACAACCTGTGTAAGTTGAATCTTGTTCTTGTCGACATCTTGTCCCGTTTATCGATGGACTTTGACTTTGAATCAGGATCCTTCATCATAGCGACTTCCAAAAAATTCTTCCGTCTCACTAACTTATCCTCCATTTCTTGTCTCTCCCTCTCTTCCTCCTCCAATCGTGTGGGATCATAGTAGCTCTTGGCTTAAGTGACCATTTTCGTGAGCGACGGCATCTTCCATACTTCTTTCTCTTCTTTTATGTCCACCTGTTTAGGGACCACTGTTGCATTAAACAACCGTTCCTCTATGCCCTTGACCTTTTCCATGTTGAAGTGCATGATCTCCTTGGAGATCCTCCTGAATAGTTCATTTTCCACCTCTCTTTCAGCAACCTTTTCGCCTCTTGAGACTCTGACCAAGATAGCGACTATCTCTTTAGTTAATGAGACTAGGTTTTCTTTCCGTTGGTTGAAAGTCTTTTGGAGAGTCAATACTTGCTGTTTGAGGTTGAACATAAACTTCGTGAACTGCCCTTGCTCAAACATCGATGGCTTATAGATTTCGAATAGTGCCAATAAGGCTCGTTTGAGTCTAATCATGCTCGACAGTAACCTTTCTTCGTTGAACAGGATATCGTCCAACCCCAGAAACAGCAGGCAGTAAAGCCTTTCAGTATCCACCCAAAATTTGAACTTTACAGGGAGTTTGCGGGCGGCTGGATCCTCCACGTACATCAACCGTTCGTCTAGCGTATCTAAATTGAAGAACTAGTCCAGCATTTCCAGAAGCTCAAAGAATACAAGGGACCCGGAATCCCAATATCGCTTCTTCTCGTGAGCGTGCGAG
>ERZ724508.791-NODE-791-length-20962-cov-5.250729_pt1 | contig 20962 bp, 33 predicted proteins | sample MGYA00376041_ERZ724508 | MGnify/ENA primary metagenome ERZ724508 (study PRJEB28724, sample SAMN07190887) | wastewater metagenome | isolation source: effluent of sewage treatment plant in Hong Hong | place: USA: Christiansburg, Virginia | collected 2016-03-01 ...
TCGAACTATTCGATACTTCAGTGCGAGCAACCGTAAACGAAACAATACGAACCCATAGTAACGAGTTCCGGGCACAAAACGGGACGAATGGGCATGTCGCGCTGCTTAACCGCAGCAAGGACACCGCAGACTACACGACAAAAACGCAATATCTCATATTACTATAAGCAACTTCGGCCACATGCTTCGCTTATAGGATGAGTGAGGTTCAGGAGTTGGCTGCCGGTAAAGGAACGCAAGTCTCTCGGTCGGTAAGTCTCTCGGTCGGTACGAATTCTTAGAAAGGAGAAGTCAGCAAAAGCAGAATAAAGAAATACAGACGGGCTTTGACCACAATCACGATCAAAATCACATCCGAAGTTTGATTTTTACAGAAGCCGAATTTCGAGGAGCAACACTGAACTTCTGTGTGAAGCATTCGGGATTTGCCTGGCCGAAGCTTATTAATGGCAAGTCGACGGAACAGACCCGTATCAGCTCGACCTGAGTGTTCTGCCTTCTCAAACCTCAGAGGCTGATGCTAAGTATAGTAGGGAGCAAGGAAGTAGCAGGTAGAGGCGTGAGGTTTGTTGCTCGTGTGGAGCTTCTGATCGACTTCCGTGAGTTGCTATTCGGACACGACGATATCGAAGAAGGTGACCTGGATCACCTGTCTCAGTCGGAAGTGCCTTGGGTTGGGTAATTATGCGCTGCCTGGACTTGCAGTTGGATTGGAAGAAAGGAGCACTGCTTCGTCCAATTCATGGTTAGTCTGAGCAGTCGGCATATTGACGTATACACAATAATAAAATGAATAACATAACGTGTATGTATCAAGGGAACCAGTTAAGGTTTACCGGAGCCGCACATAGTGAGGTAGCCCCCTTATATTGCTTCATGGTGGGTCTCAGCCAACCATTGAAGAATACGTAATCGCTGAAGTTTTACTTGTTGTCGTAGTTAGCATACCACAATGGATGAGTTGAAACCGACCTGCAGCTATCTGTGATACTCTCCCAAATCCGCTTTGAGGTCTTGATACCAATTTTCTTGCCTCGCTATCAGTGTCTGAGCCAGTTGGGTGATATATTGGCAGTTAGGAGCAGCACCGAGTCCATTCCAAGAGCAGCCTTGGCTTGGGTTGCTCTCGATATTTATCCATACCCTGTTGTAAAGGCCATTGGGAATGGCCCTGATAAGGGAATCGACTTGAATCTGTGGACTTCTGGAGCGGCACGGAAACATGTAAATATCAGCAGGAATTCCGGCAGCCTTGGCATTCTCGAGGTTGAATACAGCCTTGGGATCCACCACCCCGAAAGATTGGAAGGCTCTAACAACCGCTAGTTAAATACCATTCCTCTTGAAGCAGTCGAAGACACTTTTGGGGATGCCCACAGAAACATCCACGCCCTTCTTGGAGTAGCAAGCGACGACGAGGACAAGAAGCACCCAATAGAGTTTCATTAAGGGATCTAATAATTAACCGCGTATCAGCCACCACAGTGTTTTAATGGAAGAATTCAATGGCAGTATCTTCATACTTCAATCTGCTGAAGACAAAAATGGTAAAATTAGCTAAGAGGACTGTCTCTGTCAGAAGAACAGCGCAACCGATTCTGTTCATTCCTGAGATTCACTTCGGCAAATAAATAAACTGAGATGCGCACTCGGCAACTCCACGACAGCGTACTGCAAAAGTACTTTACCACATATATTGGTGAGGAGAACCCTGAGCTGCCAGCTAAGTTCCAGTCCACCCATCACTCCAAATTAGTCAGCCCTGTCAGGTAGGACTTAGCGCAATCCACTATTGAAAGAATGAATGCGTCGCTGCGTAAGCCAATTCCCAGCAGAACAGACTAGGAGGTACGAAAGCTCATCGAAGAACCCTCCGGCTAAACTCCTGCACAAACCGAGAGATTGATGACACCAAGGCCAAACCTACATACCTCAGTGGACTTCATGGACTACATCTCCTCGCAAGCGAAGTAGCGTGAATAGCGGAGGTAATGATATCCCTGATGAAGGTAACTGGTATTCCGAAGGATGTGCGAACTGCAGAAACCTCGTGAAAAGGTTCCGACAGAGGAACATTCTACCTTGCCATACCTGCACGAACTTATGAAGGAAATTCGGGGCATTCAACAAGAGAAGTTCCCTTTACGAGTGCTATTCTACAAAACAGACAGTTCCAGCGTCCTTGGTAAGCTTATCGCACTCAATTACAAATTAAAGCCGCTTCTAGAGCGGTTGTTCGCTTACGTCACTGGTCGGCAACCCACCGATCCCAATGAAATTACTGTGGAGCTTCTGAAACTGCGTGCCTAACCAACTTTCGAGGGAGTTCCCACTCAAGAGATCGTGTAGCTGCTCGTGTAGAACATCCGCGACGTGCTATCGGAACAGAGTAACTTATCAGCTTATACAGGGGAGTATGCGCTGGCGGGAAACAGTCACAGTTGACCTGCAGCTTAAATATTGTTGATTGCATACGTAGCCGTGCAATAAAATACACTTTAGCAAAATGTAGAACGAAAGGAACCTCGTGGTTGCTACCGATGGCTCGAAAAAGGCAGTCAACGCTTTCCGGTTTAGTAAGAGAAGAGGTAACCCTAGGTTGCGAACTATTCCGACGCGCCAACGGCTTCTTCGGCAAGATCATCGTGGCCTCCGTCATTGATCCTAACAAGTAGTATCTCCCGACTGATCTGCAGCCAAAGCAGCTAGAGGATAACATCCGAAACTCCCTCCTCAGTCGGGTACGCAAAAAACTTACTTAGTTCCCACAGTCCAAGTATGAGATCGTCATGCGTCGCAAGGAAGTCGATGCCAAGACTGATGTGCTTAAAATTGCGAAGGAGAGGCATGCAGCTTTACTGGCCATCGGCTTCCACGGCAGGAAGAGTGATGGACAGGACAAGCACGGTGGGCATACCCTGCTAGGATCTTCTGTGGAGCACAGCATGAATTTCAGCACCATACCGTTCCTCGTTTGCAAGACTGAGTTCGAACAAAAGGAAAGCTACCTCTTTGCTGCTTGTCTCGACGGTTCCAAGAAGTCGCTCTCAGCATTATAGTATCTACTCAAGATCGCCAATGAAAATGACAAGGTCGTTGCCTTGTTCGCTCCCCACTTCAGTAAGAATTGCTGTAATTCAGGTGCCGATAAGGAAGTTCGTGAGAAGGTGAAGACCAAGCTCTCTGAATACCCACGGGTTGTGTACCATGAACTCAAACCCTCTCAAGACCCCACCGAATCTTTGGTAATCTACATCAACGAGGATCCTACATACAACTTCGATTTCGTGCTGGTATTGCCATCAACCAACTTAGATTGGAAATAACGGCGAGCGAGCTGAGGCCTAGGGCAAGAAATTCATCGGTCGTACTGCCCGGAAAGTATTGATCGAGACCGTCGCCAACATCATCCTGTTCCCCGAGTACTTTACTCATTGAGCTGAATTGGTGATGCCTTATCGAGAACGCATATATTTGTTATGTGTGGTAACCTTTCCCGACTATAACTTAGCTTTTTTAAAATGCTTCCAGGCTGGCGAAACGAGGGCATGGTGCAGAACGTCTGCAGGGAGTTACCACTAGTCTTTACGTTTCTACTGTTGGTCACAGGGTTATTGCCTATAGTCGATATGGTGCTACTCGGTGGTATACTGGCCAAGGTGCTTGCCAATATCGTTCAATTCACGATCTTCAATTTCCAGGTGTGGAGGCTGCTTACATCAGTGCTGGCATGTGGAAGCTTACTCAATCAGCTGTTCGCGTTGCTGGGGTGCTACTTCATCATGGCACCATTTGTACCAATCTCCATTAACCATAGGAAAAGAAGTATTCGACACCCTTGATGTTTCTCGACATGTTCCTGCAGACTTTGCAGATCGAAGTGGTCGTGTGCTTGGTGTCGGTAATCCTCTACCAGTTCGATACGCCAATGCTTGTGTCGTTTGGACTGTGGAAGCTGTGGATGATCCACGTCTGCCGATTCTGTTTCGAAGATCCTGAGGGGGCTATCAGATTACCGTGCTTGCCTTGCCAAATCCAGAAGAAGTACTATCCGGCATTCATTGCGATGATCTTCATTGTCTTCTTCGGTGAAGGACTACCTTTCATCATCTCCTGTGTTCTTGGGCATATCCAGGCTATCTACTTCAAGGGTTACATCTTCAGATTGAGCCTGGGCTGTCTCAAGCTATTCGAAACGTTTACGCCAAAATGCATTAGGGATCGTCACGATTACTATTCATTGGTTAAGTGTCCAGATGTCACGAGTGCATGTAAGATTGGATTTGGAGAATCAGCTGCTCCACCTGCGCCCGCACAACAAGCAAACGTTGGACCTGGTTTCCTATTTAGCAACGGCGTACAGGTAGGCGGCGGTCAACCAGTGACTGTGGATGATGTGCGCGACCATTGGGCAAATAAAGACAATTAAGAGGCACCAAGTGGGGACGGACTTATGGAGGTCGGATCGATGATGAGCCAAGGCAGCAACTAAGACAAGGACTTAATTCCAAAAAAATGAACTGTTTGCTGAATGAGTATCATGGAACATCAATGGTGGAGGTTGTGTTTTGCGTGCAACTTGCTCTTGAAGAAAGGATCACCACCAAACTCTCCAACCGGATCCAATCGTCCGTTTTTGTTTGGTCCCGAAAAAGTGATTGGGCGGACGGGATTTTATGTAGGTTAGGATTACAAGACAACCACCGGCTTGGTATGTTCTGGCTCGGTAATAGGTTTACGCCCAATCAGGCCATGTCCTTCCCCGATAGATCGCTTGGTAGTACCACAAATTGGAGCCTATTCTAACGTCTAAACCACCACGAGATTGCTTCTTGCAATGTTCGTTTGTCGAGGTGTAGGTATCGACTCGATCCTGTTTCCTCGGACCCGTGAAACTCCTTCACCGAGGGTGGTTGTCACTTCGTTTCCATTGCCTTACACTACATTGTTCAGTCCTTTGACGAAGTTGCCTACTCCCCTTACATTATTATAGACTCCCAGCACATCGTTAACCCTCCCAACCACTTCGTTGTCATAGCCATCAATATGATTGGGTGTTCCCTTCCATTTGTTGTTGTTCCTATCGATGCCGCAGGCATATTGTGCTGTGCTATAGCTGGTACAGCACTGTGCGATGCCCAAGCCCACAGCCAAAAGGCATAGAATCTTCATATGGAATAATTATCGTCAAAGCTTCCATCGAAAAGGTTTAAAAGGGGATCTGAAAATTGGAATGCCAGTTGAATAGTCGCTATCTTCGCAGTACAGGTCAATTAGTATAGCCCAGTAAGAGCTGCCGTTGCAAGACCAAGGCTTTCACCGACCAAATAATTTTAGAAAATGTTCGTATTCACTGCGAAAGAGCCACTACCAGACTAGGTCAGTATTATCGTCTTTCTGCTGCTGCAAGCCATCGCATTTAATTAATCAGCATCATGCAGCAGGCTGAGGAAACCCGTGCTAAGAAACAACAATTCCTCCGAGAGGAAATTCTCGAGCAAGGCTACGATCCCGAGGAGTTCGTAGATTACCTGAGCAACGTGCTCAAAATTGGTGCTGACGTGGATCTGATGACCTTGAAGGAGCTGCAAGATGTCGTGGGAGGCTTCAAAAACCGCAAGCAAGGGGAAGCTCTCCAGGGACCTGAAGTAAAGCTGTCGAAACTCTCTATCGACGACCGTCCAATGATTGAGAACTACGAGCTAATGACTAGCCAGCAGCAGTAAAAAACAGCCAAACCTCGTATGGTAGTCTTCGAGAAGTACGGCAATGTGCAGGAGGAGGAAATAGACAAGACTTACAAGTGCTTGAAGTTTAACTCGAAGGGACCACCGCTTCTGAACCCAAAGATTGAGGTGAGTGACCCACAACGAAAGACTGCGGGTGGACTGTTTGGCATCGGAGGTGTTAGCTTCCTATTGTTCAAGATCAACACACATGAAATGAAGTGGGAGGTGCGGAGACGCTACAGCGACTTCCAATGGCTCAGGCAGATCATCTCCAAGTTCTTTCCCACTTATATCGTTCCTCCAATTCCTAGAAAAAACGCGAAGAAGCGCACCCAACGAGACTTAGATAAGCGCATGCGTATTCTCACGTACTTCCTCAACGACTTGGCGAGCACTCCGGAAATCTTTCAATCAAAATACGTCACCGGTTTCCTGAGTCTTACCAATTAATCACAGTTTGAGGAGCTCAAGAAGGACGCCAACAAAAAATAGGCCTTCGAAACCATAACTTCGTTGGAGACGGAAACCGGCAGCGTGCGAGTTCGCCTCAATGGTGAGACCAAAGCGTTTATGGAGGAGTCCGATAAGTTTATGGCTGGTACTGAAATACTCTACAAGGAGATCACCCGCAGTTCGAAGATGCTTCAGAATCTGTACATCGACGAGACCAACACCCTCTACAAGATGGGCAACTACTTTGCAGACCTGCATCTACTGCTGAAAGACTTCAATAACCGACTGCCTAGCTACCGACAACCAGTGCTCAACGATACCTACATCACCCTGAACAACATGCTGGTCGAGTGGGGCAACATCATACGCAACCAGCACGCCTACCTAGAAAAGAACTTTAACACATTCTTTAAGTACATCCGCAACGAGGTGATGAGCATGAGGGAGCTACATCGCAAGGCAACTGATTTTGAAGTCGAGTACTTCAAGAACAGAACAGTGCTCGACAAGAAGAAGGAGAAGATTTTCCAGACTGGCGATACCTCTCGTTGGGAGATCCCACATCACGAACTGTCGTCAATACCAAGTTCAATTCTGAACAGTCGCACTGAGGCAATGAAAATCATGCTCCCAAAGTAGTCATTTGAGCTCGAAAAGCAACGCATGAAATTTGCCTTCTACCAAAGCCAGTTCGTCGAGCAAGCGACAACCGTACTCAACAAGGGCAGCACTCGCTACTGCGATAACTTCAAGTAGTTCGCCATCAAGATCAAAGTCAACAACCAGCAACTGACAGAACTATGGACGGAGATAGCCACCAACTTTGCAGACCCCCGCAAGAAGATTAGTGTACAGCAGCTCATTGCCAAGCAAGAGGAGGAGCTTGAAGACGGTTGATAATGTGGCTCAACAATATATTAAACTATTATGGCCAAAGTCAACGACCTACTGAGTAGCCTCAAGCGCAACAATGTACAGCTGGCGAGTACCTTGGACAGGCAAGTTCTGGATCTTGGGGTCAACACCCAGAAGGTGCTGGAACCTGAATCGACTGCCAAGCAGGAACGCACTCTTCGCCGAGTTGGCTACGATAATGCCAAGGAGCAGATGGACAAGTGGCTGCCTATCGTTAAGCTTAACCGTGAGAAGGAGCACTTGAATTTCACCGAGCGTAGCAACAGCAATGTTCGGGTGAACTTCTTCCCCAGCAACCAAAACAATCCACTGTCAGAACGCATTGAGAAAGAGCTTGCCGAACTGAACATGGCGTCGCAGAAGCAGCTGATAACTACCGAAGAGAAACAGCTGGAGAGGCTGGACCCAGAATAGGCTAAAAATCGGCTCCGATAAGTCCGTAAACAGCGCAGCTTGGTCTTTTACGAAGAAATCAAACGCAAGCGGGTTTCCAAGATCAAGAGTAAGCTCTACCATCGCATTAAAAAGCGTCAGCGTATGAAGGCTGAACTCGAAAAGTTCAATACTCTGCCAGAAGAGGAAAAGTAGCAGGAACTTGAAAAGTTGAGGAACAAACGAGCGCAGTAGCGGATCACTTTGCGCCATAAAACTAAGAGTCGGCACATTCAAGATCTCATGCGCTTTGGTAAGGGCAACAAATAGAGGGTGCAGGATTCCATCAACGAGCTCAATCGCATTCGCAGGGAGCAGCTCGAGAAGCTTGATGAGGAAGTCGTCAAGGACATCTCTGAGGAGTACGATGAGTAGAATGTAACAATCGGCTAAGTCAGTTTCGCCAGCAGGCTATCGATGACCTCGAGGAGGAAGTACAAGTTATTGAAAGACTCGAACAAAACAAGTCGGCGACCACTGGGCTCAAGTTCATGGATAAAGCTCTAACCTCCAAGCTTCAACAAGATAAGAAGGAGGCCTACAGGTTGATGGAAAAGCTCAATAATGATGATGAGATGTAAGTGGAGGAGGAAGATCCAGCAGATACCCCATAGTAACCACAGGAAACGACTCGGAGAAAGTACATCAAGGAGTCGAACAATAAGCGAGACAAGCCCACTGCAAAACCCATTGCCGAACCTCTGAATAAAATCCTGAACGACTATATCCACAAGCAGACTGGAAAGACCACGACAGCTGAGTAGCTTGTGTAGGGCATTGACACCGAACAATTACGTAAGAAGTATGAGCCCAAAAGGTCTCAACCGATTGACATGCAGCAGTTCATCGATCAGAACGAAGACCTATTTGAAAATCTAGCTGCTGCATAAAACCGTTAGGAGTTCTAACGATCGAAGATGGCTGAAATCGAAGCAGGTGATGCTGCACCCAAGCCGAAAGAACTAAAAGGCTGGGGAACCTGGACAGGTCCGGGCATTTCCATTCCGCCGAAAGATGCAAAGAAATAACTCCAAGATAAACTCCAGCGCATTGAACAAATCCGTAAGCAGCGTCAGGACAGTAGCAACCGCGAAGTCATCATCCACGAACATCGTAACAAACAGTATGCAAGCTAGTACCTTGTACAGAAGCTGCCGCACAACTATAAGTCACGCGAGCAGTTTGAATTTGCCAACCTGCAGACTGTGGGTCCCGAGTGGAACACCCTTCGCAACTTCAAGTAGGCCATCCAGCCCAAATTGCTCACAAAAGTAGGGTAGTGCATTCAACCAGCTCGCCTACCCAAAAAGCTAAGCAAATGACCCACTGAATTGTAACCGAAAGACAATTGTCGTTAGAGTTTGAATGGGCTTCGTTTAAAGCCAGGAAATAAATGTCCAGGAATATAATTATAGAACTTTCATGAACGGACTCAAAGGTATTGCCAAGTACATTCGACGCATTGAAGGCGTCAAGGGGCGGCTGCCGACTCACATCCAGTCGCTCGCAGGGAGAGCTCGAGCGGCTATTGGCGGACCCCCAGCTCGACTTCTTCTCCCCCACAGACATAGTGAGTCAGCGGGAGAGGGCTACCAACCCACACCATTCCTAGCTCATCCATTCTTCCAAGCGGTCTATAACATCTCTGAACCCAAGCTCAAGCTTGAATACAACCGCTAGAAGATCTTCTTTGAGGACGGTGGCCATGTTTCTTTGGACTGGGCAAAACCACTCCGACAGACGAGTGAAACTCCAGGAATCTTCGAGTAGTACGAACCCTAACCGCAAACACCTATTTTCTTCGTGATGCACGGGCTCACCGGTGGGAGCGAGATGAATTATATTAAGGTGCTGGTGGAGGAAGCCAGGAGGAATGGCTACCGCAGCGTATGCCTGAACAGCAGAGGCATCTGTAACGAGATGACCAGCCCTATGCCATTCACCGCTTTAGACTTTCACTAACTTGAGGCTGCTTTAGAGCTTATTGAAAAGAGATATCCGCGTGCTCCACTTTATCTAGTCGGGACGAGCTTCGGAGCAAACTACCTAACGCGTTATCTCATTCGACACAATAGATCAAGCGTCAAAGGATTTGTCGCTCTAGCCTCCCCATTTGACATTTTGGACGTAGTCAAGAGGATGGGACCTGTTTACCAAAAATTCTTCGTGAAGAGGTACATCGAAGAGACTGTAAAAAGGCACAAGATTATGCAGCACTGGGAGGACATAGGGTTAGTGAATCTCCAGGATGTTTACCGAGCGAAAAACCTGTGGGAATTCCACGAGCGAATCACTGTTAAGATTGTGCAGGAGAAGGATGTGTATTCGTTGTTCCAAAGGTACTCAATTGGTGGAGAAGTTGGTCAACTCAAGACCCCGTCCCTCTTCATGAACGCCACGGACGATCCGATCGTTTCTTCGGTGGGCATACCGGCGGAACTCAAGCAAAACCCCAATGTGACATTTATGCTGACCAAGAGCGGTGGGCATGTCTGTTGGTACGAGGGTATCTCCCCAAAACGGTGGTACCCGAAGCCGACCATCAACTTCCTTAACAAGTTGAGGGATCGGTGAGTCCTGATCATAGCTTTCCATGAACTTCTCGCAACTAGCTATAAGGGCATTGGGGAACAGGGTCTAATAAAGACATCAAGGATAAATTAGCACACAAGCATCCCAGATCAGAACAGCTTCTCCTCGAAGGGCTCGACGATGGTGGAGAGCTCCCGGTTCTCCACAAGTTCGTATGGGAGTGCATTAAATACCCTCATCTGAACGGCTTGCGTGCGTTCCAAGCAATTATCAAAGAGTTGCTTAACTTCAGCCATGCCAGATTAGAGGTTCGACATTTGTTGACGTATTTCGAGCTTTCTTTCGATGTGGTTGACGCCGGCTGTGCGCACTCCTGTCATGATACTCTCCATGCGTCTTTGACTTTGTTCCTTAATGTTATTCAGAGTTGTTTAGGTCTTTGAACGAAGTTATTCTAACTCAGTTGTGAGTTGCCGAGCGTCCTGTGTATTCTTGCGAAGCACCTCAGTACTCTATTTGAGGAGTTCGTCGATATAATCCATTGTGACAGGCATTGGGTCTAATGTGCAGAACCGGCTCTCTTCATTCTACTCCAATGAGGGGAGGTTGACACGAGAAATCTTTCGCCAGTCAAAGGTATTGCGTCGAGCCTTTACCTTCGATTCCATCATCGAATTGAATGTCTGAAGGTAGTCCGAACGATCTGCTGGTGGCTCCTGCGGTATCATATATGTCCAATCATGGCTGGTACGATTGAGTGGCGATTCATCATGACTTGGGGCTGTCCTCTTGACTCGGATTGTTGTGTAGGCTGAGGGTGCACAATGAGGAGCAGTAATAGTATCCCTTTCTCCAGGAGCATACACGACCGGGTTAGCTGTGCTGGTACAGCGCACCCTATACCTCACCGATCGGAAGAGTCCACGTTGTTTGACACTTGGAGCAGTCGACGAGGTGAGGTTATATTTTATTTCCATTGTGTTTATAGCGGCCTGGCTTTCATTAGGTGCTTGTTAAGGTTCCCTCTTAAATATACTTATGAAATTGCCAGTTAGCCAATAGAAGGTCGAGAATGGAACATCGCAGCTGAGTTATTCGGCAAGCAAGTCATCAGGTTGCTGGGGAGGGTTGCTGGGATGTTGGCTTCTCGTACATTGACTGGACTCTCCGAAGGAGGGCTTCGGTTGGCTTGTCTGGATTGTTGATTCGGCTTAGCTGTCGTTCAATTTTTTGCAGTTTGTCGGAATCGCGGCATTCCGTGATTGTGGAGTCTATGATATTTCCCAACCCCTTATCGATGCTCTATGAAAGGTACCCGTTGTAGCGGAGGTCTTTCTTGATCCAAAGCAGTTTGGATACACGATCGCAAGCTGTCGAGTTCTTCTTAAACAACTCCGGATTGCTAATTGTCAGCTCCTCAATCTTCGCAAGGACCAGAGGATTAGGCGGGTTAATCTTGTGCATCTTCATCTTTCGTAAGTAGCTGCTGATCTCGCTGTAGCTTTCCCCTCTGAGCACCTTTGGCTCAAGCGAGCTCCTGTTGTAATCCTCCTTGCGCATGCTCAGGACTTGGTAGTCATAGTCAATCAACGACTTCGGGAACTTTAGGTTGAAGGTTAAGCCTGTCCTCTTTTCGAGTTCGTTGATAGGTATTTCGAAATCGAGCAATTGCTTTTCATTGTCTTTGGACGGCCTGTTTGGAAAGTAGAAAGCAGAGGCATAAGATAGCTATTCGCCCATGTTGCACTTGATGATCTTATAGAGATGGCTCGGCACTGCTACTCCGTCCTTCCCAAGCACATTGTACTCCACATGCTACGATTTGAAGTTAGGGTCGTTTGGGTCTACCACTGTCTATTTGGTTGCTTCGAAGACTGGCCCACTAATGATCTCGACAGATCGGCATTTGCTTGTCAGTTCGCGCTGGTAAGTTTCAAATGTTAGCCAGGTGTCCCCGTTGTTGTCACCGTCCTGCGGAATCATGTTTGCGTAGGTGAACTGCATCAATCATTTCATTACGGTAGAATCTTTCTCTCGTTGGCTACGGTAATAGTTGCCTGCCGCTGCCATATGCCCTCGGGTGAGGCGCAAGTTCTTATAGGATTGCGTTTTCTTGTAGTGAGCTTCAGTGGCTCGGAATTCAGGATCTACCGAAGGCTCCTCGAAGAAGAAATCGTTGCGCTTTGCATCTCCACCCACGGTCTTTTCGGTAATGAGTTCGTGCACTGCTAAAGGGATCTTGAGATGCTTCTTTACGGATACTGTCTACTCTTGAGTACACGATCTTGAAGCGTGGATACTCAATTAACTGTATGTTCGACTGCACAGCTTCATCACCTTTCATGTATCCAAACACACGTTGTTCCTGAAGCTTTTGCTTGTACTACCGGTTCAGTAGGTCGTGTTTACCCAGTTGGTATCCGATACCGTAGGCAGCAAGCACTCCCGCGGTGACCGCCAATGCCCCCGTATACATCACTTTTTACAATTAGATAGGAAGCAGACAAGAGTCAACAGGACTTGTACTTTTCGTATGCCAGCGCATTACGTTGCAGAATTTTTTCGACAGGTCCCAGCACTCGCTTGAATGCGTCTCGCTCGATGTACACGAGTTTACCTGTTGTCTGAAGTAAGAAGAAAATGTACCAAGGCCATGACCGAGGCTTGTCGGGGAATGTCTTTCATCAAAGCCAACTCCCCAAAATAATCTCCTTCCTTATACGTGTGTACTATCTTCTCGTGATCGTGTTCGTCTTTCTTCGTAGCCGCAAATTATCCCTTCACGACGATGAAAAACTTATCTCCGGCATCTCCCTACCGAATCACGTAGTCGTTGGCAGCAACATTCAGATCCTTGAGCACATCGGCCACTTGGTTCCGTTCGTAGGGGTCAGTTTCTTTTAGAATTTCCACCTTACAGAGCACTTCTTCGTAGATCTTGCGCTTCTTCTGAGCTGCATCCTTCACGATATTGTTAAATGTCTGTCTGTCCAGAGCAAACAGTGTGCTCTCGCTCTTACTTATAATCGTCGCGGCACGAGGTGCGTTATACAGTAACGCCAATTCACCGAATGCTTCTCCGGGTTTATACACTTTCAGATGCTTTTCTTCCACACCAAACTTCTTGTAGCAGTCGAGCTCACCAGCATCCACAACATATAGCACGTCACCGCCCTCGCCTTGAGCGATCACTTTATCGCCAGCAGCGAACCGCCGTTCCTCCATAGCACCAATCACGATATCAGTCTCCCTCTCCTCCAAACTACGAAAAAGAAAGCTTTCTTTCAATCGGATGAGTATTCGTTTCTTAGTTTATTCCGACTTTGGGATCACTCTAGGCTCGAAAGCTTCCTTTTTGTTGTACTAACCGTACACCTCTGCGCTGACAGCCCGGCGGTTTTTCGTCTTCGGTTTGGAGGGTTGCGGTAGGGCTAATACTTCTTCTGGTTCCTCCTTTTTGCTGTGTCCCGATGGTGGATGGTTGGAGATCTCCTTTTGAAACCAATCCCGACAGAAGACTGCGAGTGCAGTTCCTTTAGGTCGTTCCTTGAGTAGTTCGCTTACAAGTCTCTCTAGCAGTGGGTTGGCGGTCTCACGCAAATATTTTTGGAGTTCTTCTTTTCTATTCATGGATAGTAATTTCAATCGAAGGCACCAAATAGAGTCTATAAGGAGTAACTGTTATTTGGCAGAGCACTTTCAAAAATCTTAGGAATATCACCCGTCTAATTTCACTGTCAGACATAAAATTAATACATGAGACAACAACGAATCGGTCAGTCTATCAGGGAGCTGGAACAGGACTTGCTAAAAGCGGAGGGACCATCCTTAGACAGCTTTATGGGGCTCGGACCGAAAAAGGATCTACGATGGATGCGGTCAAATACCCACACACACGGTTAATAGAAGAACGGTCAAAGCAGGTAATCAGTCTCGCTTCAGACGGACATCAACTGTAACTTAAGGGTCTTCTACATTTGTCTGCTCGAATGGTGCTACTCGTCAGACACGGCTACACCTGAACAACAATCCACTCTCTAGAGGTTCAAGCGGTTAGTGTATCGAACAGATCCTCACCACCACGACTTCGAGAGTATTCCCTTAGAGTTCCGAAAGCTCTACCGCAATCATGGCTTCCGGAAGATCCTTGCGGAATTCTTCGTAAGGCTCGGACACGATCAACGAAAACTGGGAGAGCTTATTTCGCAATATCCGCTCATCGACGCAGTGATGGTCACAGCGCTGCGTAGTTGTCTGTTTGAGCCGATTGGCTAATGGAAGTTACTGGACAACGATAAGTTGGTGGGGTTGTTTGGCGGTGTGGGCCTCCCTTGCTACAAGCTGGCACAACATGAGGTTGTTTTCACAGCGAACAAATGGAGGATGGTCATGGAATGCGGCAATTATCTAAAGCTCATTCCTTTGGAGAGCATTTCGGCAGAATATAGAGACAGCGGGGAGTCTCCTCGTTAACCGACAAGCCCTTTGAGCCCTTTGAGCCCTATTCTTCACAGGTGCATAAAGAGAATGGATTCCATTGTAAGCATCGAACTAGATGAGTCAGATTTAATCGACGGGAAGATTGATCTTTTGGCAAGCTAATGCTAAGTACTACATGAGTAACTGGGGCAACTTGATGATGCAGAAGGTACCCCGGTGGCAGTGAGATAAGTGGAATCAGTGTACTATGGTGAGGAGAGTTTTCGAAAGAACAACTCCTCAGTGGTCGAAAAGCACTCCAATGTTGAAGACTACTTCCGTATCAAGCTATTCAATGTATAAGATTCGCCCTAGTCAATTACTGAAAGAGTGGAATGCGTTGGCGCATCCGCGAACACTGAGCAGTGTAACTGTTGCGAAGATGAAGCTGAGAGTGAGTCGAAGTAGCATGACAGTTAATCACTGGACTCCCACAAAGAAATGGCAGCAACCAATCTGAAACCGAGTATGGATAGCACACATAACTTCGAGGTGCTACCCTTAGAAAGCACTCCATTGAGGTTAATGTTTTCTCCACCTAAGATTGAAATGCTCACCATTAACGACTTGAACCTTCACGACAAGGTCCAGTCACCAGTCTACAACACCACTAAAGCCATCCATACCAGCAACACTATGACGAGAATCGTCAGCCTCAAGGATAAGTATATCACCATCAAAGACACTCCCGTCAGTTCGGCGGCTGCAAGCGGAACTGATATCAGCCAACCGACTACGAACACCAGCCAGCGCAGCACTACCTCGGCATGCAAACACTTCAATCTTAACACCCCTGAGACTCAAAGGCTTACAATACAAACCCCAGACAAATGCTCTCCGGCCAGTTCACACCTCTCCAGTAGCCTAAAGAATCTACTGTTTAAATATGTGGGCTCCCCTCCAAAGATTGTTGTCATTAACGTTGAGCCCAGTGAACAATTCCAGCTTCCAAAAAGCTAAAGATAATTGATTAGGCCACCTCCCCTCGATAAGCCACTAACATTCCGACAGGCTCGCCACCGGCCTCGAGCATGAGTAGCTCCAACCGAATACTGTATGCTACATAAGTGTGTGTCATTCAAAAAATATTTAAATCGAGTCATGCAGAAGACCCTCGCAGAAATCCTGCGGTAGTATGAAAGTATGGGATTCCAATCCAACATCATTCGGATGGCTTGGGACAATGTCAAGGGAGACGAGAGCAGGCTGATTGAGTAGATCTTCAAACTCAACGAGAAGAACCAGACCATGACTGACACGACCGTAATGCAATCAATAAGGCAGAAGCAGGTGACAGCGATGGAGGAAGAGGAGATGCTCGGCAAGGTCATCCAGGAATCACTGGACGAAGCCAAAGCGAAGAAGATCTCCTTCGAGCCATTGAACCCCGAACAGAGGTTGAGGAAAAGTGGTATACCTGTCGGCTTGAAGAATATCGGAAACAGTACATAAGTGAGCTTACTTAGCCTGCTACTTCAACTCGCTGCTGCAGACTTACTTCTACAATATAAGCTTCGTGAAGGAAATCCTATCGTTCAAGGAGCCTGAACACCTGAAGAATGTGAAGGATGCAGAGAAAGGAAAGGATCCTGAACTCAAACGAAAGCTGGCTTCGGTGCAGCTCGTGAAGAGTCTTCAGCTGCTGTTCGCTGGCATGATCATATCCGACAAGAAGTATTTGGACCCGACATCGGTCATCACTTCGGTGGTGGATGACTACGGCAATGAGCTGCCGATTGGTGATCAAAAAGACATCGCTGAATTCAATCTATTCTTCCTCGCTCGTGTGGAAGAGGCTATTTCTTTGCAAGATAAGTACAATGGAAAGCGTATCGCTGAGGAATCCCGAGGGTTGGAGGACAGCCCCTCGAAGGTGGGAGTCATTGGCGACCATATGGAAATGATGAAGCGTTCAAGCATAAAAATTATGGAGGAATCAACAATCGACAGATAGTTCATCGGTAAACACGAGACCACGTTTATCAACGATCGTTAGAACATCCGCAAGGTGGAGGAGGAGATGTTCACGTTGCTCTACGTCAATGTTCGCAACCGTGAGCTGTACAGCGCATTCGAGGAGGTGATAGTATCAAGCATTGATGACTACAGGAACGAGAAGGGAGAAATCGTGTCGGTGGAGAAGCAGTGTTGGATTAAGGAAGCACCCAGAACGTTATTCTTCCAAATCGAGCGAGTTGTATTCGATAAGGAGAAGGTGTCACTACGCAAGATTCATGATAAGTTTGAGTTCCCACGAGAATTTCACGTGGATCCGTTCATGGAGGCCAACAAGCTCCAGTCCTTAAAGATTCGGTCAGAAGTCAACAAGCTCAGAAAGTAGAAAGCTGGGGTTGAAGATGGGCTTAATCGTCTCACTAACTACGATGGAACACCCATCGGGTTGGATAAGGTACTACAGCTGACACTCAAACTGCTCGAACGGTCGGGGATGGAAGTGTAGAACGATCCAACAGTATTTCCGGAATTACTGAAGCAGGTGAACCCACAGTTGCTCCAACTACTAGGTGGACTAAAGAAACAGACTGAAGAACGTATCGAACTATTTCGTGGCAAGCATGAATCCTTGGAGAAACTGATCGAACAGTCATACAGATGTATCATGACAACCGAACCCTATCTACTCCAGTCGATTCTTATTCACGAAGGACAGGCTGATAGCGGGCATTACTATAGTTACTCATTCGACGGTGCTGTATGGAGAAAGTACAACGATTCCAATGTCACCGAGGAGGCATAGGAGCAGGTATTCAAAGAAGCCAAGGGACTTAACATGGCAAGTGCTTATTGCCTGGTATACGCGAAACCTGATCGAAACTTCCCGCAAGGCCCTATACTTCGTTCCTACAAACTTTCCAGCGAGGCTGGTTATTGCGAGGATATCTACAGCAGCTTCATCAACCCTGATGTGCGTGCCATGATCCAAGCAGAAAACATCGCTCTGCAGCAGGAGATCGTAAACTATAAAGTGGGGGGCTTCGTGAGCAAGGTGATGGACCATTACGTTAAGCGTTTTGAAAGCCTTAACGAGCTGTTCCGAAAGCTTAAGATTCCGGAACGTATTGCTGAGAAGAAGAAGAGTAACCTGCCGTCACTGATCAATCTCCCGCTGTACGTACGTTCAGTGACGAATCCAAGCCAAGAGGAATATAAAGCTGCCATCATGCAAAGCTCCGTACTGAGCTTCGGTCCAAAAGAAGACACTCTCCATTTTGAGGAGATACTGACGAAGAAGTTGACTAACCTCAACGACTTTAAACGACCCAAACATCTCTTGTGCAAACAGCAGTTTGTGAACGAGTTTATGCAGGGCTGCCGAAACGCTGTCTAAGCTAAGTTCGTTTACGACATGATCGCTGAGTCTCAGTGGCCTGAGGTGCTTGCAGCTCTAAACATGCTAAGGAGAGAGGCGACTCGGCCGGCTCCATCTCCTGAATACTTCTTGTGGCTTGTCAACGTGCTAGGCAAGCTGGTCCTCTTGCAACTCCCTATCGAAATTGAACAACTAATCGACCAGAAAAATTTCGATTTAGCACTCTACTTTATGAAGCTGTTGGGATACCAATTCGGCTTTACTTGTGGAGTGTTGGAGGAGCCATCGATCCACAGCAATCTAATTATGTGGCTTGCCGAACTGATGATTCCGCTGCCAGAGTTGATGAAACCCGAAGGTGAAGCTATAGTGGAGTCCATCAGGCAGAAGAAGCCGATGCCAGAGTATACCAAGATGCTTCCAGAAGTACCGAAGGTACACCATAAACTGAACTTAGGAGCTGGAGGCTCGGTTGGCAGCTATGGACTATACCGAGCTCATGTGGAACTTCGCCAAGCAGGAGGACGTGTTGATAAACGACATGGCAGTGGCTCAGGAACGTGTCTCAGCAAAGCTAAAAGTAAATTTTGATTTAGTTTAGGCAACCAACGATCTTCTTCGAGAAATTAAAAAGAGCACTGTGCCTTTGAGCAAGGAGGGCCGAGACAAGGTCATCCGACCGAAGTGATAGTAAAGGCATCTGTGTGGTGTGAGATATTGTTACGGATGGTCACTGTCATTCTGGTTGCAGCTCCTATGGGGCTATCTTTGGGTCGCTTGATGGGCATAGTTCGTTGGTGATATGAATGTACAGGTACCTACAGAGTTTGGGGTAGAGCTGGTAGTTTACAATTATCTGAAATAGGGTCAGTAGGATAAGGATGATGACGGTGGCAGCGATAATCCAGACAATGCCCTCGCTGTATGTACGTCCTCCGGTGTAGCACAGCAGGATCAACAGTATTGCTGATAGGAGCTACATACTGGTGATAAATATTTCGTTGAAGAGGTGTATCTTGCGGCGGTGGGTCATCGTGAGCTGGCAGATGAGCTTTCCTGCGAATATAAAGGTGAACATGGAACTTTGCAGCAGCATCCTGCGGTTAAAGACTGGCACCAGGATAGGAATAACTATCTTTGAGAGCAGCGGCATCAATGCTCGAAGCCCACTTTCCTTGATCTTCTCGTCTCCACGATACACGATTTCGTAGTTGTAGAGCAAACCGTAATGCACCTGCCCCTCCTCATCCTCGATTTTCCAGAAGAAACTGGATAGCAGCCCAAGTCCAACCACAATCATGAGAACCAGCGAAAAGTAGCTAGCGGGATCCTGCAAAGCGAAATTGACGATGTTGAGAGTATATGCCAGTACTAGTTCCATCAGCAGCAGTTCGAAGGTAATTGAGAATGCGTAGGGGGTTAACTTCTTAGCTGCGATTTTGGGCAGTTTCCCCCAAAATTAGTTTCCCTTGCAGGTCTTCTTGAGCACGACACAGAAGCCATAGGCGATTGCGACTGCAATGAATAGTATCAGCACAAAACCTGCATCGTACATGAACAACCCCGCTTTGTCGTTGAGAGCATACCTATCGTTGGTGTTGATGATAGGGAAGGGGTTTGGTTTGACTGCTTGATTGGGATGAAACCAGAAGAGGAACAGCAACACGGACTATGCCTAGCCGGAAAAGCGAACACTCACGTAATAGAAATAAGCCATCTCCTGCAGATAGCTCACCATTGTCAACAGGTTGGTCTTGTGCTTAAACATGGGTTCCACGATCAGACATAGACACACATTGATTATCGAAGCAATCGTAATAAGCGTTACCGCTGAAGTAGTCTTGACTTCACAGTAGGAATAGCCTGTTTCCTGGTATCCCTTGGAGCATTCACAGATATTGTAGGAAAGGGTACGATTTGCAGGGCAGGTTAGACAGTTGTAGAACATGATTGCGTTACAGGTTGCACAGGAATTATCGCAGGCTGTACATGTTCCAGTGTAGCTTACCTGACCTGGTAGGCACGACCAACACTGTAATAAGCCTGTATCCATAATATCGGTGTCGGGACAATGGCTAATGCACATTGTCTGGTTCAGGTGATTGATGTAGCCCACGGAGCACGAGGTGCAGTTGAGCTGGGTTGGACCTGTACAACTGCCACATGTTAAATCACAGTTCAGGCAGATCCCACCGCTCGTATACGTAGCTGTTGGGCAGGCTGCAAGGCAAGTGTTGTTGTAGAGCTTCTTGGAGGCTATGCAGGATAAACAGGAGGTAGAGGTTGAATCTAGTTTAGCCATATGAAATACTGTTGCAGGTGAGACAAGAACTATGGCAGGCCTGGCAAACTAGCCTTACAGTGTCAATATACATTCCAGCAGGACAGCTCGTTATGCACAAATTTGTATGCATGACAGCGCTGTTGATGCAACTCAGGCAGAAGGAACTGTTTAGGCACACTCCGCAATTATTCGGGCAAGACCTGCAGGTGTTATCACTGGTCTTGACGTAATTAGTGTAGGGGCAAGTAGCGATGCAGGTGTTGTTGGCTACATAACCGATCTGTGGAATAACACACAGCGAAATACAAGTCGTTCCTGAGAGGTATGTTCCTGGTTTACAACTTGTGCAGTAGTTTGTGCCTAAACCATTACATGTCAAGCATAGAGTATCGCATCCAATACACTGGTTAAGCGACTCGGAAGCAAAGTAGAGGGACGGGCAGGAAGTGACACAAGAAGTATTGCTCGATAAGAAGAAGTAGGTCCCTGAACAGGAGAGACATGAGGTAGCTGTAAGACCATTGCAGGTCTTGCATCCAACATAACAATTTAAGCAGGGACCTGAGCCAGAAGAAGACCAATAACCGGTGGCGCAGCTCGCACACTGACCGGCATTATTGACTGCACCGGAGCATGTCAAGCAGGCAGTATTGCAAGTGAGGCACTGCATGGTGGGTACGTTGGGGTAGCTGTGTGACAAGATAAGTACAATCCAGTTGGTGTGCAGCTTCCAATGCAGCTCAAGCAAGGTGGTGTGGTGCAAGCCAAATTCTTGAAAGCCGGGGGAGTCGATCAGTGCCGTGGTGC
>ERZ724508.792-NODE-792-length-20955-cov-5.227560_pt1 | contig 20955 bp, 28 predicted proteins | sample MGYA00376041_ERZ724508 | MGnify/ENA primary metagenome ERZ724508 (study PRJEB28724, sample SAMN07190887) | wastewater metagenome | isolation source: effluent of sewage treatment plant in Hong Hong | place: USA: Christiansburg, Virginia | collected 2016-03-01 ...
GTCTCGGCGGAGGAATATAAAGTTAATGTTATCGATACTCGGAAATTTTGCAGCTGATACGGGCCTAAGAATTCATGTCTAATTGCGGCAATCTCAGAACTACTGGCTGCCGCAGAGCTTGTCCATATCCACTTGCCGACCGTATATAGTGAGTTCACGGTGGTACCCAGAATGAGGTATTGGCCCCATTTCGGAGGCTTTGCCGAGATTGTCGCTGACCCTATTACCGCTGCCATGTTTATCACTTTGAAATAGTATCGTCGCAACGCGATCACCCTCCAAAAGGAAACAAGAAATACTGAATAAAGGCTCACTTCAGCATAATCATAACGACCTCTCGCGCGGAGTGTTGAGCTTTGGGGAGTTCTTAAACATCCGATACTTTTTCTCTGTCTTTTCAAGCTCGCGTAGCTGAGTCAAAATTTATCGCGCAGAGGGTCTGTTGGCTGGGTTCTGCGCAATCATGCTTTCCACCAACTGAGTTACATCAATCTGTACCGCAAGTAGCCTTGGTTGATAAGTGGCTCGAAGCTCAGCTTTGTCTGTCAGTGCATATCCGTCCCTCAGCTCATGCCAGAACGGACCATTATTTGGAAGCTGTACCAGTGACATCCCCTCATAAAGAGTTAACCCCAGGCTGAAGATGTCCGCCTTTGTGAGGTCTGTTTCCGAGTTGTAGTTAAGTATTTACCTGGCAAGGTATCTGGAATCGCCTTCATCAAGCTCCATCCAACGCTTGACACGAGCTAGTCGGCATAGTCCAAGGTCAGCGACCTTGAGTGTTTGATCACTATAGAGCAGGTTGTCAGGCTTCAAGTCTAGGTGCACCATATTGTTCTCGTGAAGGTATTTAAGGGCGTTCATTGCTTCCTTTGCTATTCTGATGATCTAGCCCTCAAGCAGCGGTTTTTGCATTTTTCGGTGAGCCTCGTACTGTTTGGCAAGGCTCGTTTCGCAATACTCCATCACCATGTAAGTCCACGTCTTCTCAACCCACGCGTGGTAGTAACGAATAATGTTGGGGCACTTTTCGGCCACGATCGACAGTGTTGCAAGTGCCTGAATTTCATTCACCGACATCGACGAGGTCTTGTTCTTCTTAATTGCGAACCGCTGGCCCTGTACTTTCGACATGTAAAGCCCGACACTAGAGAAATTGCCCTTCCCAAGGGAGCAGATGAATTCATAGTCCTGGTCAAGGCGCGAAGGTTCTTCATCTTCGTCATCGCTATCCTTGCTCGTTCGGCCCTTACTTTTGCGTGAACCAGGTGTGCCTCCCAAAAACCCACTTGTTTTGAATGGCGCTGTTTGCTTGCCGTTGGACTTGGCCAATGATTTCATGAGCTTCAGCATAGTCTCTGGATTCTCCTTGGGAGGTGGTGTGGATGGGGCCTGAATTGTAACTCTCTTGGGTGGGGTGCCTTCCCTCAAATTTGGTTCTTCGATATCCATGATAATACAAACACGCCAATACGGTGCAATGGATATAACATCACCGACAGCCGCGAATTCTGCCCGCTTCCTTATGTTTATGCAGCTGCTTCTTGAGGTTCATGACGGAGCCATTGGTGTTGAGCATGTTTGAATTTTCTTTGCTCGTTTCCGTGGCCTTTTACCTACTCTTTAGCCGGGAGCGCTCTCGAACAAGGATGTTAGAGCTGCTACTTCGGACCCTGGCAGTCTTGAGCTCCCGTAAAGGCTCCTCCTCCACTTTCTTCTTCTTCTTGTTCAGACGGTCGAGCTCACTCACCAACTTCCACTTTTAGGACTGCATCTCGTTGATTGACTCCTGTAACGAATCCATATGAATCTTCATTGCTTGTTCATTCTGCCTTAACACTAGTATGTACTGCAACATGTTTGCGAACTTATGCTTCAAGCTGCTGCAGGGACTCCTCATACTGCCCACACTCTGCTTCTTCTTTGCGACTCAGCAGCTCCTCCAGATTCTCCTTTGAGTTGATGAGCACTGCAATAAGTTTGCGCAGCCATTGCAGTTTACCCATAGAATCGGCTTCCTTTTACAATGTCGGCAGCATTTGCTGGGTGGACTGCATGTAATTCCCTGCTTTACCTCATCTACTCGCTTCTGAGCGAATCCACAGATGCTGTCGATTTGTGCCTTAACGGACTGGGTCGGCTTGTCATCGTTGGTGAGACTGCTTCGGTCAGTTTTCATTGAATATCGTTAGCCTTCTGGATTATAATTAACATCATTTCGCTCAGGCGCTATGTGACTGAATGTACTCGCGCATGTCCTCGCCAGACAGCTGTTCAAGCCTACTTATGACGCCCTTGACAGTCTTTTGCAACTTCGTTAGCAATAACTTACCGGTTCAAAGTTCGAGTAGATATGCTCAGCTACGAAAGGTACCAAATCGTTTATGATGACCAGATAGCGGTCGCCAATGCACTCGATAAGTCGATCCACAAACCGGAAGATGGAAAGGCGGATGTCATCGTTTTCACTCTTCAACCTTGATAGAATCTAAGATAGACGTGAAAAATTACATTGAAATTGAGAGTCTTCAGTTTATAGTCATCCTTAACACACTCGCAGAGAGCCACAAGGCAAGTTGAAAGGTTATCTTCTATGAATTTGGGGTAGTCTGCAGCGTTGGGGAATGCTCGAGTGCATTCGAAGAGTCGTGATAGAGGTTAAATGAGCTGGTCAAACCTTACCGAATCAACAAACTACTCGTTGGTATCGGCTTTGAAGAGCAGTTCCAGCAACCTTAGAACCGACTTCATATGGTTCAAAGATATCTATCGCTCGCGATCTCCAAGCTCGGCCTGCCTCTTCTGCAGTTTTTTTACGCTCCAGCTGGTCTTGGCATGGATTGCTCTTAGGTCGCCTAATAGCTCCTCGAAGAAGTAGCTGAAGAAGGGCACGAATAATTCACCCATAGTCTCGAGTAGACGTATACAGATTTTCACAAGAACAGGCTTCCTGTAGTTAAACGGGAGATGGTTTTGCACCTGCTGCTCCTTGTTGCTCCAAGACACGAGATTGTTGACCACCTTCTTCAGTTGTTGCTCGTTCAGTTTTAGCACAATCAGCTGGAAGGCATCGGCCTGTAACCTTTGGATTCTATCCGCTGTGGAAACTTCCAAGGAGTCATCCTCTAAGATATGCCGGCTAATCAACTCCAGGAAACTTGACATTCCTTTAACAAGTTCCTCCCCTGTACCCTTTCGGGCAAGCTCAGTTAGCATATAGCACAGGTTTACTATACTGTTATAGTCAAGAGCCTCGCTGTTGCGACTCGATTGTTGTACCTCCCCAAAGAGTTCAAGTGAGAGCTTGATGAGCGAACCCACGCCAATCTTATCGACAAGCAATAGGAAAAACGGCTTCACCAGCTCAGATCGAACCTTGAGCACCTTCACGACAATCTGCTTAATGTATGGATCTAGGAGGCCTGAGAGGCTACCTACAAGAGTATGCGCAACTGCCAAAGAGTACTCGTCAGCGCCTTCAAGTTGCTCAAGCAAAACCTCAGAAATCTTTTCGAGGTAGGGAATGAGAGTGTAATGTTGACGTTTGCTGGCTTCTGCTATCAAGCTGATTGCCAGCCGAGGTTCGTCACAAGTAAGCATGTACTCTATCCATTCACCCTCAACTTTGCAGTCCCGTTGAATGCAGGCTCTAGCAAGCCGGCAGTACTGGACTGACACCTCCTCAGGGAGGATGTTTAGCACAACCTCCAAATCCTTCAGTTTGAACTTAGGATGGTCAGCGAGTTTATCGGCGAGCAGTCCATACAGTTGCGTGTTCGGCAAAAGTGGTACCAGCAGTTTTGCTAATAGGCTCATGGGGAACAGAGCAGTGATATCCACAAGCAGCTTGGTAACCTGCTGACTAACCTTTGGATTGTTGGAGGTAATCGACAGGGCTGTGTCGTACACTTCAGAGAACATTCCCACAATTGCCTGCCTCTCCTTTTCAGTCATATTTTGCAGGGCTTGATCGAACTTCTCAGTAAAGTCTTTGGAAAGGAACAAATAGCGCATAACAAACAGCACGTTGCGGATGAGTTTGCTCTTTTACTTTGGTCGAATCAACCCGAATAACTTCACCAAAGTGTTCTTCGGGACCCGGTTGTACGTATTACTCCTGAACTGTTCGGTAGGTTTGTTGTGGGTTTCAACGTCAACAACCAGCTGAGCCACCAACCCTACACTCTTTACACAAGAGGCTACGAACACCTCCAGGTCTGCCACTGTCCTATCCAGGAACAGTGCGATCATCACTCGCTTGAGTTTATCAATAGTGGCAGGTTTGAATTGAGCCTTGCTAATCTGTTGAGCAAACCCAACATAGAAGATGTACAGATTGGAAGGGCCATAGAGATCGAGTACACTTTGGAAGATGGTCTGAACGTTGCCCTCATGCAGCTCTGAGTTGAGTAGCCGTGTTAGGATACCGACATGAACCAAGATAAGTTTGAAGAGTCGACCTCGACCTTCACCTTCGTTATGCAGAAGTTGCTTAACGATGAAACTGCAGATGTCCAACACAATGAGGGTGTTGTGGCCGTCTGCATCGATAGCCTTGCTGAGGTCTTCTGCGAGTTTATTGAGCCTGTTTATGACCAGGTTGTAGTTTTCGCGGGTGAGCTGGCAAAGTTGGGTGATGGACTTACGGAGCAGCTCCCTGAAGAGTAAGTCGTCCAGAAGTTCTGGTGCTTCTGTGAAGGGGCATGCCAATAGCAACAGTGAGTCAGCCTCCTTACACGTTTCGGTGAAGAGAATGGGCAAAGACCAATCCTTGTTCTTCAGATCTTTCTTGAGATAGTCCAGAGTGTAATGTTCTAGTCCCAATCTCTCGAAGATGATATCTTTCTGGTCAGAGGAGAGTCTTGGGGTTGGTTGCGTGTAGTATTCTGCGATAAGAGTCACTAGATGTGGCTGAGTGGCTTCGTTGTACACTAGCGTCTGCAGATCTGGGACGAACTAACGCAGAATCTATAGTAGTGGTAAGTGTCTTGGCTTAGGTTGATTATCCTCTTCGTCCTCCTCAGCCTCCATTTCTTCAGCCTCAATTATAGTCTTCTTCGTCACTCTGCTTGTGTCAAACTCCTCTGGGATACCCTCAGGCATCTTTCTCTTGAGTCCCTTCATATCTACTCCGTCTTCTGTGACCTTCAGTTTCTTGTTCGCGAATAGCAGCTGGATCTCTTTGACAGTCCTCCCTCCAAGAGTCTTGTTCACATGTTGGGCAAGCTCAAATGTGAATTCTTCCATAAGAATAGCCTCAAACTGTTCGAAGGTATCTGAATCGATGTTTTGCTGCGATCTCGATTCTTTCTTGGACTTTGTTTTTTTGCTGGAGTTTTTTATGTGCTCCTTTGAATGGACTTCGTAAATGTGAAAGAGCTGGTTGTAGAACTTCTCCTCAAGGGTAGGACTGGCAAGCAGCTGCCGATCTACCTTGACCCGCAGTGCAAGGTGCTTGATAATCTAAAGAGCATCTGACACACCCTCAAAGTATGCCTTGACTAAACTGATATACACAGAGGCAAGGGATTGCTGCCTATCCACTAGAAGTTTATTCTTGATGGGTGTGCTCAGCAAGGCTTAGATGAGTGGCTTATCAAAGTACTCCGAATATCGTTGCCAGACGACAAGTACAAACTCTCCGATGTTGCTTACAGTTGTTGGACGGTCTTCCATGCGACTGATCTTTCCAATCAATACTCTGACCATCGCCAGCACAACATTGGCTCCAATGTCATTTCTGAGCATCATTTGAACGAACAGCATGATTGACATGTTCACTGCTTCCTCATGGTTGAATTTCAACACCTCAAGGCAGAACTGGGAGATCGTTGGGATGTACTTTACTGCACTTCTTGATAGAAGCCCAAGGTAAACAGTGTAGATGAAGGACAATGGATTAACTGGGTTTTGTTAGTCTTCTTCCAATCTAATAATGGTGTTCTCCTCTTGATGCCGGGCCTGATCGCGGACCAACTCAAGGCAGCTCTTGCGAAGTTGCTCGAGCAGATAGTTGTCATGTGCGAATGCCTTTACTATCAGGTCCTGGTTGACGACCTGCTTCTGCAGGAAGACCTTAAGCCACGTCAGATGCCTGCTTTCGAGATTCACGTTGTGCAGGAGCTTGACGTATATCGGTTCACGGTAGAACTGAAGATAAAGAAGACACAGGCTTTCACCTTCAAAGACGTGCACATAGAAGTTACGCAATAGGTAATCAAGTATCTTCTGGCAGTCAGGTTCGAGGAAAAAAGGTGACAGCCAGAGCAACATCCTTCTCAGCTTTGTTGATAGTTGCTCGTTCTCAACTTTAGTCAAGTGGTTTCTATTCAATCCCTTCATCTCATGGGAGAGGAGCTCCGAGTGTATATCTGCTGGTCCACAGAGCTGATCCCTCAATCGGGCATATCCACCAAGCGCCATAGAATGAATCAGATCGATGTCGACTGCTCGGGATGTCGCCTCGCTGAACAGCAACGATGGTGGTGCCTGGTTGGGCTCCAACCGAATTGCCCTGGATTGCAGTTTTAGCTGTCCAAGCTGAGCACTAAGTGAAGTGTTGCTCTGTTGCATTGATATTTACAATATGTAAACAACTGTTCGGCAAGTCACTCGTCAGCAGCATTTGAGAAGAACGAGAACAGCTTCTCCTGAATAGGTCTGCCCTGTCTTGGCCTGTCGTCGTTACGTTCAGCCAGAGTTTCCTTCTCCGTGATACGCTTGCGGTAGAGCTGGAGATGCTACTTCTCGCGTTCAGTAACCTGCAGCACTGAGCAGAGTGTGTCGAGGGTGTGTAGTCTATCAGTCACTGAGGACTGGATGTCGAAGTACTTAATGAAGATATTCTTTATGACGATTAGGTCTATGGATTCGTGACCATTGCGGGCGTTTGTTGCCCTTCCAACAATCTTTGAATTGACCTCTGAGGCAGAAGCTAGGCGACTCAGTTCCTTGTCCTTCATTGAAAGGTCTTTTGACAACCTTTCGCGTTCCTGATCTGCCACTGCGAGTTGGTCTCGCATTGTATCCAGTAAGTCGTTAAGTCGTTCATTCTCAGCAGCCTTTTCTTCAGCAAAGCGTTGATTTGTTTCGATTCCCTCTTCCAGAGATGTGATGGTGCTATTTAAGCCATTGAGCCTCGCCAGGGTATTTTGAATTTCCTCATCCTTAAGAATCAACCGCTGGTTGAGACTGTTGCAGTGGATCTGCAGATCCTGGTAGCGAGTGAAGTCAGTTGATAGTTCTTCAAGTTTCCCTTCCAGAGTCCGCTTTTCCTTGATCGCAGTAGCCAGCTCATTGTTCTTGGCTAGCAGTTCTTGTGCTTTCTGATTTATTGCCGAGTCCTTTTGGGCAAGGTTCAAGCTTATCTTATCACAGCTGGCTTTAGTTTCCTCGAGTTTGGCAGTTAACTTATTTGACTGCTCTTCGTATTGACTCTTAACTCTGCTGAGTTCGTTTCGAGCTGATGTTCTCTCTTCTTCGATGGTTTGCTTCAGCTTTGCTGTTTCCATCTTTGATTTGTCGAGTTCTCGAAGAAGCTTCTCGGCCTCCTCCTCTTTGATTCGAAGCTGTCTGCGTACTCCGTTTTCAATCTCCGCTGCTTCCTGGCGTACCTTCGCAATTGCGTTCTCACTCTACTGCTGTCTTGCGATAAGTAATTTCTTCTGTTTCTCTGACTCCTCAAGACGAGCTCGTTCAGTTTATGCTATCAGCTCCTTCTGAAGTACTTGCTTAAGCTTCGCTTCACTTTGCTCAAGTGTTTTCCTCAGCCCCTCTATTTATCTCTCGCTGTTGGTCCTCAACGCTTGATTCTCCTTCTCTAGGAGCGACTTGTACTCCTCAGCGTCTGAGTTGATCTGCATCGCGTTCTCCAGTTGACTCTTCAGCTCATCGTTTTCCTTCATGTTTTCCACCATCCCTAGGTTTATTCGGATAAGAGCTTCAGATTTGCCCTTCAACTCTTCCATTGCAAGGGATAGCTTTTATTTGGTGTCTATCAGCTCCCTTTCAATTTCCGAGAACTTCTGTCGAGCGGATGCCCACTTTGCCACCACTTCCACAATATTCTGCTCGTTGAGCCTGCGATGGAATGCCTGCTAAAACCGATTATCAATTTCTTTCCAGGCACGCAGTTACGCTCTCATGGTTTCTAGATCCTCGACATGAGCATCGAACTTGAGCAGTTCATTTGTCCTTTGTTCCAAAAGCTTTTGAGTAATGTCTAGATCTCGTCTGGAATTTGCCAGTTCCTGGGTCAGCTTCAGCTCCTTCCGCTGAAATTCTTGGATTGACTGTTAGAATGCATTTATGCCTTCAAGCTATTGGTTCAGCCGCTGTACCTACACTTTGTGTATCTCATCCCTCTGTTCGAGTTAGCTCACCCGATGCTTGAGCTTTTCGTTTTCTCGCTTTGCTTCGGTGCTGGCTTTCATACTTGTCTTGTGTAGGTCCTTCAGATTTGACTCTTTGAGATGTAGTTTTTCCTCGAGTTCGATGTTGAGTGTAGTCATGTGGTTGACGATCTTTTCCTGCTGATTCACTGTCTCTCTCAATTGCTCTGCCTCTTAGGTAGTCGTGACAAGCCTCTCTTCAATCTGCTTTTGTAGCAAGGCAGCATGTCGGATCTATCCTTAGTCCGCCCTCGCTCTAATCTGCAGTTCATGGAGGTTATTCTGCTGGTCCTGAATAACAAGCTGCATCTATCCGATTTGCTGCTTTAAGAGACGAATTTGTTCCTATTGCTCTCGGTCAGATTGAGTGGCAGTATCTAATATCTACTCCAAACGAGCGGTTTAAATTCGAGATCTTGCCCGTTCCTCCTCCAGCTCGAAGACCATCTGTTCGGTATCCTCAATTTTACGGGTCAATTCAGTAATTATTCTATTCGCTTCCTCGGCCTGTATTTGCCATTGCTGCTGAATGTATGCCTTGTCTTGGAGGTAAGCAGCAGAAGCATCTGCCATACGCTTCTCAGCCAGTTGGTCCTTCTCCTTGAGTTCATACACTTACTGCATCAAACGATTGATCTACTCAGCATCTACCTCCTGCCTCCGCTCTACTTTATCCTGCAGATCCATTATCTTATCGTGGTTTTGGTCGATTGTAATAAGGGCAGTATCCAGCTGCATCTGTAGGGTGCTGTGTTGCCATTGCAAGTTTCGAAGCTCGTTGATGAGCTGTGCCTTCTCAGCTTCCGAACTGATAGAAAACTATTCGAGCTATTGCCTAACGACCCCAATACTGCTTGACGACTGAAGCAGTTCTTCACTCTTCAGGAGGAGTTGCGCTTCTAGCTACCGATGCTTTGCTTATAATGACTTGATTGTCGTTTAGTACTGCAGACGAAGTTCTGCTTCGTGATTTTTATTGTTCGTGATGAAATAGGACATATCCTCCTGCATCGAATTGAGCTCTCGTTCTAGTCGCGCATTCTCCTTCTCGAGTTATTCGTCCTTTATGAACTATTGGACGGTGACGATCTGCGGGGAATCTTCTAATTGTCTCAGTCGAGCCACGAGCTCATTAATCTATGACTCCCGGTGCAAGAGATCTACTCGAAGTGCACGATTGGTCTCTCGGACGACTGCTAGGTGCTTGTCAGTATCAACCTCAACTGGTTGGGTCTTCGAAGAATCCCCGAATATTGGCGCTTGGCTAAATGGTTAGTAGGCAGTTCTGAGCTCTTACAGTTCCTACTCGTAGCAGATCAAGAGATGTTCGATATCTTTCGATGCCTCATCGACAGTTCGTGTAGAAACTGAAATGTACGACTCCAGCAGTTCGTTGCTCCTTGTAAGTTGTAGAATTTCTCTTTAGTACAACCCATTGGCTGCACCCATCTCCTTTAGCTGTTCCTATGTCTATCTTAGAACTTGATTAGCGTTCCTTAAGGAGACCTCCAAGTTTGTAACAACACCTAAATCTCCACGGATGTCTTGGTTCTTTCTTTCCAACTCCAGTTTCAGCGCTGCCAGCTCTTGGTTCAGTTGTATTAGCTGTCCCTCAGCTATTGAACTAGCCTCTTGTGCGTTCCGAAGTTGATTCTTAAGTGACAAGTTTGACGTCGACTGATCTAGCACCTCCATTTGAAGCCTATCAACAGTTTCTAGTAGCTCATTCAGCCTATACTGTTGGCTAGCTGCGGTCTCAGTCGCCTATTGATGTTGGGACGAAGAAGATTGTTGCAGTTCAGCAATTATCTGTTAGTACCTTGAAGTCTCGTACATGAGTTTCTATCGCAGCCCTGAGGCCTCAGTTTGATGATTTTACAGGGCATTGGTCAGTACCGTAACCTGTCCAGCATATTCTTCGTTTAAGTTGGACAGTTCGTCGAGCTGTTGCTGAATCTTTTGGTCGTTGTTGGCTGTCTGCGTCTTCAAATCAGTCAACTGAAGCGATAGGACTTTACTCACCTATTCAGCCTCGCTCGCGATTTACTGCTCTCGGCTTAGTCTTCCACGATAGTTCATTTCCATCTCATCGAAACTACTTCGCATACGGCTAAACTCCGCTTCCGATATAGCCAACCGCTAGCGCAACTCGTTCGAAGATTCGCTAAGCTAGTTGTTACATGCTTCCAGATAGCCTACCTTCTCCTGGAGGTCAAGATTATTGGCTTCAAAGAGTGCATAGTTTTGCTCTATCGATAGTCGTTCCTGAAGGACTCTGGACAGTTCGAGTTGCAAGGCTTGTAAACGACCTTCATAACCTTCGACAAGCTTGGCTTGAGATTGCTCTGAGATCAATTTGGTCGAATCGACAAGCTTGCTCAGCTCCTAGACTTCCTGCTCATTGTTTTTGGCAGGTTTCAACTGCTCGATTATTCTTTCTACATCTTGGCTTGTAATGATGGCAATAGGCGGGAAAACGATTTCCACGTGCTCACCAACCTACCGATCAAGCGTTTCCTAGATCGCACGCAATACGTGTACAACGATTGCATCGAACTGTGAAGTGAACAGACCTTCCACTTGCCGCTTCAGCTCCAACAAGTTAACAGGCACGGCTAACATCGGCTCGGGCCGTTCTCGAAGTTTTGTTTCGAGTTCTTCGATTTGCCTTTTTAGCATCACCTCAATGTTGTTCTTTTCGGCATCCAACGTCGAATATGACTCGCAGATCGATTCGTTCTCTGCTTTGAGGCTGCCTATCTCTTTGCTTAACAACGCCTACTGATCCGCCATCGTACGTATCTGCTTCTACAGCAGGGCCACCTTACCACGATAGAAGTCCACCTAAGATGTTTTGTCTGCTTTGTCCGCACTCTTGGGTATTTCGCCTGGCGTGGGTTAGCCTGTCATCTCCTCCTTCAGCTTCTGGGCGGCTTGTGAGGCCATTTTACCCAGACTTCCAAGCAGGTTCATTGATATTACAAATACTAAATAGCGGAGTTGCTGATCGTCACTTGACCTTGTAGATAAACTCGTCCAGGGTCAGGAAGTCGCTTTCAATGAGCTCCTCAACCTCCTTCACGTTGACACTCTCCTTCTGCGAGTTGTTTATGATCATGTATTGAGATAGGGCGAGTGCCTTTGCCTTGAGTAGCTCAATATCGTCAATCTTGTCCTCCTTGATGATGATGTTTCTAAGTTGCATACCATTGTTACCTCTTGTGCCGACCCTCTAAGGAATATATCGTGGGTGTGAACGAAGGTCTCACATTATGTGGAAGGTATTTTTGGATCAGTGGTTTGTAGCTGTACTGCAGAGGAATACAGCCAGCATCGATGGTATCCTTCGAGTCAAGTCGTATTCCGACAAAATCGTAAAAGAATACCCAGTGCTGAGTATTGAATTCACTCATTTAGGTGAGGCTGATCATTTCGATGAGCTTGAGAGCAGCCCAGACAAGGTTGATAGTACCTGGCCTCCCATCGAAGTCCTTACTGAAGATGTTCATGAGCAAAAAGAGCACCATCGGCCAGAGATTGACGAACAGGTTGGTAAGATCCTCGCTGCTTGTGCGCAGGATAACGATACGGATGCAGAACAGTATGAGAATAAGCACTGGCTGGGGGGCATCAGAGTTCTTGATGACATCCACTATCTTCTCCACAAGGTCCACCAGCCTTTTGTTGTAACGATCCTTCTAACCAGCGTAGAGTATAAAACAGATTCGCTCGAACGACTTGATCTTCTTCTTGGTTTCGCTGGATTCCTTTGTGAAGATGGAACTGGCCAGCGACACCTTCGACAGGTACTCCAGAAAGATGTCGATATCCTTGTTGTTCTCAATCACGAGATTCATGATGCGCAGCCAGTACTGTAGTCCTCGACGGCTGCAAATAAAAAAGTCGTCTTTGTTGAAGATCTGTAGAATGTCATTTCGGAACTATTTTGGGTACAGAGATTTCTGCTCCATAAAGAAACACACTATTTCGCTGCTGCGCTCAGCGAATAGGGAATTGTTGGGTGACTTATCCTCGATGACTGGGAACAGTAAGCTGAAGGTCTCTCGCACCTTCTTGGCGAGTGTGATGTCAGATTAGTTGAACAAGTTCTGGTGGAGGTCGTAGCCAATGCGTCGAATTATCATGAAGCTGTACAGGCGCAGGAAGTCCGACATTTTATCGGGGGTAGCCTACGCAAACATGTAGTAAGGGGCAGGTGCTTCTGATAGTCTGTCTCGAGTTTCGAGGAAGTTGATGTACACCGAGGTCGGAAGCGGTTGGAGGTTTTCAAATGTCATCCTGAAGCCTTCGACAAAGGTCACTCTGATCCTTCCGTTAGCGAGATTGACGAGGTTCGTCAGCTCCAAGGCGATCTGCTGAACTTCCTTTCGAATACGATCCTCCCACATAAGTTCCTTCGGGTTGTTCTTCTTGATGAACATATCGAGCAGCTCAACCAGTAAGAATAATGTTAGGGGATTACGACTCCCTACGAACAACCGAGCAAACCGTATGAATGCCTGCCATATGGTTGTCATGTGGCTCAGTTGGGTCATGTTGAAACTTTGGTAGCTGTACTGACTGAAGGTGTGGCATAGTAAGAGAAGGTCGCTTTCAAAAGAACGCTCCACGACGAAAGTGGCATACTTTTTCTTCCTTTCAAGTTTCTTGATGCGGTCTCCCACAGCTGTTTCTACCAACGTATCGTAGAACTGCTCGACTGGCAGCCCCATCACTATCAGAATCTCCAGAATCTTCAATCGAATCTCCAAGGTTGGTGCAGCTATCCAATCCAGTACGAGACTGTTAAGTGTCTCTGCCGGGTAGTTGCCATATAAAACTCGGAGAATATTAACTATGTAGCTCTCCACTGAATCGACTGTCTCGTAGTGCCCAAGCATCGTATATAAGGTCTTGTTGAAAGTCAAGAACTTCTCGGAGGTAAATGACTCAATACCGTGGTCACTGAGCTTATACAGCGGAAGCAGTTACGATAATTGCCAACAGTCAACCATAGTTACGATGACCTTACCAAGTTCTGCGACAATCAGCTTAGAGATATCCTCGACCTTACGAGTTCGTTACCGGCTGTTGCTAAGTCCCAACGCGACGAAGGACTTCCAGGAGTGCAATGAGAAGTAGCCGCTATCTGTCTCACTTTGAGCCTTTTCCTTCTCAAAAGGCTTCATCTTCAGCTCCAGGAAGTACACAAAGATGTCTTTGATACCTGCTAGCAAAATCAATATCTCAGTATTGCGCCTAGATATGGTGAGGTCTCGGTATTCGTCGACCTCCATCCTTTGACTGTTGATAGCGGCTATCTTGTTGGTGTATAGCCCGAGGAGCTGGCAGATCTGTAAACCTGGCTCCCTGTGGTATTCGAGGAACAGAGGTATACAGAGCCCGAGAAACTCGACGTAGCGTTCCTTGATGTATGGAGAATGGTTGTCAAGACCGAGCATCAGACTCTGTATGAAGAGTGGACGAGACACAAACTCCTTAAGAAACACTTTTAGATCACTTTCAGTGCTCTTACGCATTGCCGAACTGAACAAGATGGTCTTGAGCAAATTGAGAACTTGAATTTGGTTGACCAGCTCGCAATTGATGATGGAGAAGTGCAAGCAGCGATGGATATCTCGGATGTAAGGTCTGATCATTTGGAAGCAGAGTTTTGGATCGTCGACAACCATAAGGATGGATTCCAAAAGCTCGCAGGAAATCAGCTCGACATGGCATTCCTCGAAGCCAGTCATAAGGAACCTTCCTTGGAGGTACCTCAGCAAGAGAGTCATTATCAGCTACAGGTACGAACAGTCGTTGCGTTTGTTTGTTCCAAGGAAATGTTAGTGGTACGGTTTGATGTAGTCGCTGATCGGTTTCAACAGGAAAGCAATGAGGCGCTCACGAGCCTGCTGGATAAGTATCTTGATCTTCTTCATGATTTCAATGACGCGTTTGAACTCGAAGCCCTTGGTATAAAGGAGCTGTCCCTGTGGAGTTTCATACCACAGGGTTGAAGGTTGGAGCAGCACCTACAGAAGAGGATCGAAGATGCGACTAAACTGTGGCAGCGAGTCGCTGATCCATAGCTTGGTGGTGTGCCTGACCAACGGATTCTAGTGCTCGAGGAAATCTAGCATGATGAAGAGACCTATCTTATTGATTTAGTTGAACTCCTTGGTACTAAGAAGCTCCTTGAACCTGCCAGTGAGCTTCCAGAAGACACTAAACTTGGCGATGGAAATCTCCTTCTGCTGATGATTCCCACGAAACGAGCTGGAAACCACTTCAGTGAGCAGACTGGGAAACTGTTTGCTGAGCTTGAGTATTAGTTGGATAGTGCGTTGATGCAGGTGATTGAAGGATAGCAATCCCCACAGCTTCTCGAAAGCCGTCAATATGTAGCTATCCTGTTTACGACTGCGGCTTTGCTCCACGATAGACTCCTTCAGAGGCAGGTACTTCTGATCGGTTACTGAAGCTTCGATGATTCGAGTGATCCCCTCGATGGTAGTCAAGTAGTATTGCAAGTTGCGAACACGGACAGTCGCGGCCATGGACTCACACCACTCACCAGCACCTGCCACATCTCTGCGGAAGCGATGCAGCCTGATGACCATCTTGGTGACAATATCGAAGATCTCCTCGTAGGAATCATCTTATCGAATGACCTCACATAACCGTTGATAGAACCGGCAGAACTCCCCGATAGCTGACTCGAAATCTCCTTATGGTTCAGCGAGTTGATGCTTTTTGTGGTGCACCTGTTCATACTTCTTGAAAATTCTTTCGCTGATCTGCAGGGCGTTCTTGATGAAGGCTTTGTGGTCGAGTTTGGCAATGAACATGTCCGACATTAAGATTGTGGTTTCAACCAATAGTTCCTTACGCTCCTTAATTTCCTCCTCCTTCAGCAGCCGATCTATAAAGAAATCGATCAGATTTAGAATCTCATTCGCAGACTCCATTCGGTTTGCCGTGCATGCATCTGTGAGCAACCCTCCGAGACTCTGCAGTATCACAATCTTCTCCTGCCCGACGTGGTCGAGAATGCGTAAGGCTGTCTTAAATATTTCTGGGCCATCCTTCTTGCTGGCGCTTCGAAATATCACTTCCACCAACGGCTTCGATAGCTTCGGTAGGGTTCGCGAAATTAAATGTTCATGCTCACTGTAGAAATTCAGCAACATTTTGAGCACAATGCCCTAGTTTTGGCTGTCTAATAGATGCCGTTGGAAACATTCGATAATGGTCTGTAGCACAAACTCGTGTTTCTCAGTAACAGGGTACTTATTATCTTCGTCGGGCTTGCCGAACAGCCAGAGATTGATCTTTCGAGTAGTACTGATATCTCGCTTGGTGAGGAGCTCCAATACTTGGAAGATCAGCTGTGAACGTTCCTGTTCGATTAGAGTGTCACTTCTAAGCGAGAGAAACTTGTATAGGAAGTCGAGACAGGCTTTGACTACCAAAGAGTTGCTGTCTTTCAGGCAAGCGATTAGCGTATTGGATACCAAGGTTTGCTTGTACGGCAGGTAATCGATGGTGTGAGGTTCCAAAGTCACTTCGCTCATCTTCCGTTCTATATGTTCTTATCCCTTCTACTTTTCCTGCCTGCTATAAGCGAAGTAAGTACATTGCAGTTTTGTTGGCATCCCAGAACTCATCTTACTCTTGATCGTCTGGATCTTCGTAGACTAACCCCTGTTCCACCATCTTCAAGGTTAGGTACTTGAGCCCGGGTACTCTGCATTGGCTGCTTCGAAGCATGGCAGTCCATACAGCAGGGATAATGATTTCTTGACCGAGTCCTTCCACAAACTGGTCAATCGTTGCTATTATTTCCCGATGCAGCTGTTCGTTCATCTCGAGAAGTCCTGGCAATACAGCGACCATAAGTCCAGTCGCCATCGGACATAGTTCTCTCCCGACTTTGCTCATATGCTTGTTCACAAGCTCCAGGATCTTCGTTTTGGTGCGGATGGTGGCCGAATGGAAGAAAGGGAAGAGACCCACGCACATCAAAGATATCGTCTAGGCTGTATCACCTTCGTCGTACCGCTCATGTCAAACCTGACTATGATATCGTAGCATTCGATAGTGAGTTCGTGGAGGGCGATTGGTAGGGAGTTATTGAGGCAGCTGGCCAGCTTGCGGAACAAAGGTTCTTTTTCTAGTATCGAACCTTTCTGTTCTGAAAGTACCTGCTTCAGCCGTACAAGCCAGTTTGCGAGGTCCGGCCACTCCTTTACAGACGTGAAGCGGTCAAGATGACCACTAAGCTGTTTGTTCCAGTCACGCTATTCCTTCGACTGCTGCTTGTCCATACTCTGGAATTTATAAGTATAAAGCGGGTTCTTGTCAGAGACGCCGCGATCCAAGTTCAGATGGTGGTTCAACCAATATAGAGAGACTGAGGTAGCGGTTCACGAGAATGAGAGATGCAAATTGTTCAGATAAGAGCATCATAAAAACCTCATCGGCGCAATCGATGTTTCTTTTAATGAATTTTCTCGATGCTTCCTAATTGTTTCTCGTACTGCTGGTCCCCATCTCTGAACAAACGCAATATTATAATCATCTCAAGTGGATTCTGATGGGAAACCAGCAATCTAACAAGAAATAGATTAGTACAAGCGTTGCTAAGATTCAGATCCTAACGCTGAAAGTGAACGAAACAGTCCTGCTAACGACATGGAGCAGTACATCAAAGAGACCTTCAAGAAGGCATCCACAAATGGAGTTCTTACTAAGGACAAGTTCAATCAAACGTTGGCTGTTCTCGAAGGAAGAAAATTCAAGAGGCTGAGGGACACTCCTCTTGCAGAGCGATTATTTGTGCTCTTCGACAAAGTAGCAAAGCAATTATACATCGCAGGGTCGTACTGGTACAATCCCCGAAAGCGAAGTTAGTCGGAGCCTGACTGAGATATTCAGCGATACCAACAACGCGGTTATGTACTCCTTCCGAGCCTACGATATGGATCAAGACAACCGTATTAGCCGTCGTGAATTCGTCACATTCATTGAAGAATCGTGGAAGTCTGCCTTTCGCATTCTTGGTGAGACGGCTGAGAAGGCCAAGAACATATCGCTCGGGGATGTTACAAACTGGTCCAGCAACAAAATCAGTCTGCTAAATGAACAGTCCACCAAGCTATTCAATACGTTGGATGTTAAGCGCACAGGGGTACTTTCACGGTCTATTTAGTTTATCGAATACGTTGCCTTTAAGGAGTGGGTGCTGAATAGCCCTGTAAATTCTATCTTGGCAGAACTGGAGGATATTGTTGTGGAAGTTCCCATCCACCTCATAAAGATTCGCAAGGATTGATCGGAAATGAGTGCTGTGTATTCCGTACCTGTATAATCTGACAATATGGAATCTGGCAATATCAAAGTCTTCGCAAGAGTTCGCCCTCTAAATGAGAAGGAACAGCAAGGTGGTGAGGGTACTACATGCGTCGACCAACTTACCCAGGACAGGTACAGCAGCATCACAATACAGTATTAAGCTCAAGGAGACCTCTGGCATATCGTCAGCAAGCCAAACCAACTTTACATTCGACCGAGTGTTCTCTTGGGATAGCACTCAATAGCAGGTGTTTCAGAGCGTCGCCAAGGATCTCTTGTAAAGGTACAGACAGTCCCTACTGACAGTGTCTTTCAAGGAATAAACGGCACGGTATTCGCTTACGGTCAAACTTCAAGTGGCAAAACATACACCTGCATGGGGCCTGACATTGACGATGCACAACAGAAAGGGCTCATCCCACGACTGGTTGAGTCCATATTCTCAAGAATCGCTCAATCACCTGACCATATTGAGTTTCGACTGAAGCTCTCGTTCATCGAGATCTACATGGAGAAGCTGAGGGATTTGATAGATGTCAACCGCACTGACCTGAAGATTCGCTAGAGCAAGACTCGTGGGATCTACATTCAGAACTGTTCATAGGCTTACGTCAGTAGTCCCAAGGAAGTATTCAACTACATCAAGATAGCCACTGGAAATAGATCGCTGGGTCACACCAACATGAACGAGGCTTCGTCTCGCAGCCATATGGTCTTCTTCTTTACTGTTTACCAAAATAACCTGCAAGACTTAAGTGCAAAATCAGCCAAGCTGACCTTAATTGATCTGGCAGGCAGCGAAAAGGTCGGGAAAACGGGTGCTGAAGGTAAGCTTCTCGACGAAGCCAAACAAATCAACAAAAGTCTGTCATCACTGGGAAATGTCATCAATGCACTAACTGAAGCAAAGATAGGGCATGTGCCGTATCGCGACTCGAAGCTAACTCGAATTTTGCAGGAGAGTCTTGGGGGAAATGCCAAGACCAGCCTGATCATAAACTTGTCACCGAGCATCCTTAATGACGCAGAGACTTTGAGCACACTGAGGTTTGGGTATCGCGCAAAGAATATTAAGAACAAGCCAAAGGTGAACAGATAATACACTGTCGCAGAGCTGCTCCTGCTCTTAGAGAAGGCTGAACTCAAGATCAAGGATCTTTAGAGGATGATCAAAGATGGTGTAGGCTCTTTGGAGCCTGGAAGCATTAGAAAGTCGATTGCCTATTTAAAGAAGCAGCAGTAGAGCGATGACGAAGACTCAACTCCCCACCGGCGTCAGTAAAGACAGCCAATGAGGACTGCATAGATTGAGATCGGTAGTGATGATTTCCTGTCACCATCCAGACCTGAGACATCAGCTTACGAGATTCAAACATTCGACCCCGAACGAGACCTACGGGGAATGGAAACACAGACGAGCCGAATCTATAGTTAATCCGAACCCTCGACAGAAGTACTCGTTCAGACACTTGAGCTGGGTTAGAATGAAGTGGCAGTGCAGACGATTGAACCATACATTGATTTCGTGGACAACCCGAAGTTACAGGAGATTAGGGATTAATACGAAAAGCGAATTACAGAACTCGAAGAAGAAGCGGATGACATTAACGCATAAAAGACAAGTTTGACTCGGTAGTTCGATCTTACATTGGAGAAGTTTGAGTCCTTGAAGCAAGAGCATGGCTTCTTCCAGTCAAAGATCTCTCTCCTCGAGAAGGAAAACCAAGTTTTTTTGGAAAAACAGGTCGGGTTTGAAATGGAGTGCAGTGACCTTCGCTAAAAGCTTCATGAAGCAGATGAGAAGCTGGCTGCATACAGGGAACATGAGGCCTTCATGCAGCAAGAGACAGAGTCACTAGCACCCGGCCTAAAAGAATTAGGCCTCAAGGTAAAACTACCCAAGAAGGTTGTGTAAAGTGACGTTTCTTCAAGGGTCTCCAATTTGTTCGGACTCCCGTCTTCGGCGGTAATGCTCGAGAACTAAGATGTGGAGTCCCTGAAGCATTGCATATCTTAGATGCAACAATAGCTCGCCCTGTATCGGCATATGGAAGAGTAGAAGAACAGACTGATGCAGTAAAGAAACCAGTTCGAGCAGGAAAAGACCAAACTCTTCAGAGATCTGGAGAACAGAGTGCAGAAGGTCGTGACGCTAGAGGAACTTCTGGACGAGGAGAAGTAGAAGTACCAGTGTTTGCTTCGAAACGTCAACCTTGATGAAAAGAGCAAGACTCGCCGGATCGTCAACCTCGAGGCCTATATCAACGAGCTTTCCACACACTACTACGTACTCAAGAACCAGCAATCCGCTTGGCGTACGGACAATAAGATCGCAGAGTAAAGGTATCCTTACTGATAGGAACAAGCTGAGACGAAAGAACGAGAGGATCGGTGAGCTCGAACGAGAGTTATCAACCGCTAAATAACAACTTTACCTGCAGCGACTGAAGCATGAGGAGTTGCAAGAGAAAAATCAGCAGCTCAGCCGGAGAAATAGCAGCATTGAATTTCCGCTGCCTGCAGAGGTTCCACGAAATAACTACTCGTCCAATATCGTCAAAGTACTGCGCCCATCCATTAACTACCGTGGAATGGAATCCGACAGTTGAAGAGGCTACTAAACCCCCGTGACCATGCCACTATATAATCTATTATCACGATGGAGGTCCAACAAAACGATAACAGACACCCTACACCAGCTGAATACCTGATCAACATCTTTTACAACAAGCGAATTTCAAGCGAAGTTCTGGTATTAGGCCAAGTGCCAAAGTAAAAAATTGAAGCCATGCAATTGGGAAATTCGATACGTGAAAAAATTGAACCGTCCTCTATTGCGAGATGCATTGTGCAGTTCTTAAAGCTGATTAGCCATGAAGAGAAGAAGGGAGACATTAAATTTTACCTCCGGAAGATCAAAAGCGTTGAGTTGGTACTGCCTGAGCTGGTAGCATCTGAAAACGTTTCTTACGAGTTCGCCTCCCGAATGCTCGAGAACGATCCATGTGTATAGAATCACGGACGCGTTTTGAAGCTCCTCGTACAGCAAGATAAGACCTAGTCCTCCCCGCACTTATTAGTTAACGATGCGCCTATAAAGGTCTTTATAATGTTACTTAACGTGATCAAAAGAATGCTTGGCATAAAATAGCGCGAAGAGGGGAAACAATCCGAAGAGGGGAAACAATCCGAAGAGGGGAAACAATCC
>ERZ724508.793-NODE-793-length-20954-cov-5.138284_pt1 | contig 20954 bp, 35 predicted proteins | sample MGYA00376041_ERZ724508 | MGnify/ENA primary metagenome ERZ724508 (study PRJEB28724, sample SAMN07190887) | wastewater metagenome | isolation source: effluent of sewage treatment plant in Hong Hong | place: USA: Christiansburg, Virginia | collected 2016-03-01 ...
GTTCTTCAGCAACCGATTGAAAATGTGTTGAGATTGCTGAGTTTACTTGAGGATAAACAATAGAGCCCCAACTGACTCGCAAATGGGCTCGTAGTCAGCCAGGTTGTTCATGATTAGCTGGAGCTCATTGATCAGCCTTGGTAGGAGTTCATACTTTGCTGGACATCTGACCAACAGCACAGCAAAGCCATACAGCAGTCTCGACCTCACCCTCGCTTCGAACATGATAGCCCTCCCAAGAAGCTATTCCATCCTAGTACTGAACGTATGTGCAACCTTATCGATTAGCGAGTAGTTGCCTTATTTGGTTGTTGCCGCCATTGACCGGAGCATCTCCAGAGCGTTCCAAACCAACTCCTTGGAACGATGGAATGACGAATCCACTATTGTTAGTGATTGAGGTACGCAGCTTGCAATAGAGCGATATTAGGCGGTTTGTGCTAACCGAATACACGTCTGGGAAGCGGCAGATTAACCGGTAGCTGACAGCCAAGCAGTCGACTACTGCTGCTACTACCTCGAAGTTGTAGTCTTAGGCTTGGCTCAGCTGAATTATGTCCTAGGCTGCCAGCAATCGTTACGCTTTCGTTGCTATCCAGAAACATGAGGCGCTCGCGAAGTGGGAGACTGCTTAACAGCTTTACTGTGGTCAATCGCTGCTAAGGGTCTGCACTTTTGAGCTGGGTCTTCAGCTAATTCAGAAGCTCCTCTCCTTCCAGTTTTTGCTCCTTCTGGATTAGATAGAGTAGATTGCGGTATGGCCGTAATCCTGTCCTACTGAACGGATACTGATCGATGAGGCTGGCAGTGGACTGGCGTAGCTGTGCTACCAGCTTCTTGTGATCAGATTCGTTCAGTTCCATACTAATAATAATTGGGTTGTTGATGAAGGAACTGGAGAGGGCGAAGGTGAGGCGTACTATTAGAGTGAACAGGATCAAGGCTATCATGGAGTTAAAGAAAAGAGCATTGGAGAAGCTGGCCGAGAAGAAGAAGAAAGCTTAACTACCGGGAATACCCAACTCGAAGAAAATCCATCTGTCCCTACCCGATGCGATCGCCAAGAAGGCGAAGCTCGAGTAGTAGCTGACACACTAATAAACTTTGGAGAATAAGACAAAACGCAAACGTCTATACCAATAGTTGGCTCACCTGAAACGAGCAATCGACCAACCCGACCTGTACTTGGTTGACCCAGTTCAAGAGCAGAAACGCCTCCAATAGGATAAACAACGCCGAATCAACAAGAAGCTCGAAAAGTCGAAAGCTAAGAAGAAAGAAATTAAGAAAGAAACACGCTACAAGAAGCATTGCCTGCGCTGTAACTCCAAGGACCATGTGATAGCTGAGTGTCCGCAAGCACAGTCCGGATTCTGCTTTAAGTGTGGCTCCAAAGACCATACTCACACACAGTGCGAGAAGGAAGCATATACGCTTGCGGAATGCTTTGTCTGTGGCAAGAAGGGCCACATCGCCAGATAGTGCTCGAAGAACGAAAAGGGTCTTTACAAGATGGGAGGCAGCTGTTTCGGGTGCGGTTCAGTTCGGCATACCCTAAAAGAATGCCCAGTGAGGCACGGCAAGAAGTTCCACAACGAGGAGGAGGACTTCTGATGGGAATGATGGTGTATTTAATTGTAGCCTACCTGAATAAATCAGTATACAGATCGTTGCACGCTTGTGCGCCTGACGTACTGCTACCGGTATTCGTACATTTTGTCGAATTCGTAGTATTTTTTGAAGGTAAAGTCGGTGATAAGAGCCACGAAGGCCAAGAGGAAGTGCACCAAGTAGATCATGGGGGTGTGAAACTGTGCATCGAAGGATTAGAGGATCTCGTTGTTGGGGAACATGCGGTTGTTGACTGCATAGAACACCCAATAGAGAGCAAAGGTGATGCCCACACAGAACTATATTACCAAAGAAATTTACGAGAAGCAGTGGTGTATGACCGTGACTCATCAGGAGCACCTTGACGTTGACGACCATAACCATGCTGAAGTATAGAATCATTGCACTTTCGGCCTGATAGCTTATTCGGCCATTGGCATCGACCACTCCAGTTTCCATAACACAGTAAACCACAAGCATACTTACAATGCCGTATACTGTACCGATAAGGATGTTCTTCCAGTAGGTCCATTGGTTGAAGTAGTCGCTATCCTGGCCACGTGAGTAGACAGTAGGGAGATTCATCGACTGCTCCATTGAGTATTCTTCGTCCACCACTGCCCAAGCCATAATTGGTAGCGACGCGAAGAATACATTGAAGAACTGGTACATGATTGGTTAGAACAGAACATTGCCACTGAAGAAGCTCCAGCTACCATAGCCGACGATTGCCATGACATGGTAGATGTTTTTGAAGAAGCTGTAGTTGACCAGTTTGGAGTTTCGACGGTACCACTACCTACCGTAGTAGAGGATTAGAGGACTCAGTAAAGAAAACTGCCCCAGAACAAAATCAGAGACTCTGCAGACCTCATTTCCTTCCTTCCCCTTGATTCCAATACCTACGTGTGCTGTTGTTATCATATTCACATCGTTGGAGCCATCTCCAATAGCAAGGGTCAGCTCGTCAGTCTGAGACTTTACCGACTTTATCACGACTTCCTTCTGGGTAGGAGTACATCTATAGCAAATGGTTGGGTGGAGAGGGATTGTAGGGAGAGGCAATGATGCATTGATGAGCAGCACAGAATTAGTCGGCAAGGGCGACCGCTCCTTTAGCCAGCGCATCACCAACTGCGCATCGTCCTATGGTGGGAGAAGCACTTCGGTATCTGGCAGGATCATCCCACAGGACCTGCCAATGTTGACCGCAGTTTCCTTTTTGTCGCCTGTGAGAATGTAGAAAGTTATGTTGCACTATCTAATCTTTTGAATTGTATCAGACACATTGTCTTGGAGTTTATCCTCAACGGCAGTGGCACCAACGAGTTGCATATTCTTCTATATGAGATCGTAGCAATTAGAAAGGAGCTTCTCCCGATCGTGGAGACTGCACGCAGCTCTATCGTACTGTATTCTCCAACTTCGATACTCCTATGCGCTTATAACTCGCTTGGCCAACATCAGTGTTCGCAGACCTTTGCTGCTGAACGAGTTAATATGATTTTGTGTTTCTTTGAGATGCGGAGTGGTTGGGTTGAGCAGTTTTGAGACGAGATTATCAGCACCTTTGGTCAGCAGAGTAATGGCCCCTGTCTCATCCTGCACCAGCACAGACATGCGTTTCCGATCAGAGGTGAACTCAAGGTGGGCAAGCAGGAGAAACCGACGCATGCGATCCTCCGACCTATTGTAGATCAGCATGCGTTCGTGCTACTCCCCTAAGTACTCGTATCCGCACAACTTCGTAAAGTTGATTAAAGCGATTTCGTCAGGTGAACTCGAATTGTAACTACTCTTACCCTCATCTTTCTCTACAATTACTTCATGACAAAGCGTCAGCACGTTGAAGACATCTTGGTAACGCATTCCATCGCGAATAAATTATGCGTCCCGGAACTACACGTTAGTTACCTTTGGGAGCTTGTCTAATTGCTCATCGGTTAGAGTCGATTACTCTCCAAATATCCTCCCGCCAGTGGACAGGCACTTGAAGTTCATAACATTGCTCGTAAGAGTGCCAGTCTTGTCCGAAAATATATACTTTATTTGACCGAGATTTTCGTTAACTGTGGAATTGTTCATCATTGGAAGAGTCTCCGTCATTGTTGACCACATTCTGTTGTCCTTGATCATGTAGTTGCCCTGGAAGAGTTTCACGAGCTCTAGAGTCACAACCAGAGAGATTGGAATGAAGTAAGTCATCATCAACCACCAGGTCCCCACCATTGCCCAAAACTCTGATCCTCGGAGTCCGTTGAGTTCTCTGACTTTGTTGCCTTCCAAGAGAATGTTCATCACTGCACACACCAACGATAGCAAGAACTGCATCACAAAAATCAGCACAACCATTTGATTAACTTCCTTTTCAAGTCTTGACCGTTTTTCCTTGAATTTGACTGAATTGAGAGCGAGTTTGGTCTCCCTACCCGTATACACGCACACACCCACAGTCCACATCACATTCTTGAGGCTGCTACCCTTCAGAATAAGGCTGCTCACATTCAAAGGTAGGCTTTCGTCCTTTATCTTAATATTCCCATTGAAAGAGTGCATAAACGGGTTGGGTTTCTCATAGTTCAGCTCAAACCTTTCATGGTACAGTTGAGGAGGGTGCAGGTTCTTCAGCCCATAGCGGCAAGCAGGTGCTTTCTTCGTTTTTAGGTTGGTCTCACCATCGAGGTTTTTGGTTTCGACGTACGATCGACCCTTTTCGTCAGAAGACTGCAGAATTACGATATCGCAAGGCACCTGCTCATCCTTGTCTACGCGCACTATATCGCCAATCCGAAGCTTTTCGACAGTCGTGACACGAAACCCATCTTCGGTGAGGATGGTTGTTTCCCTATTATTTTCCTCTCGATCTTTCAAGTAGCGATAGAACTGTTCATATGCGTCCTTGACCAACACAGTAAAGGTGACGAAGATGAGTGGAATGAGCACTAGGGGTTTGCCGTTGGTATTCGATATTGCTTGGATTGTTTGCAGCACTGCTATGACTACGAAGTAGACTGCTTAAGCGACGGCAGGTACCATTGGCGGGTTTGCTCATCTGGGAGATGAGGTTCAGCGGGATAAACGTAAAGACGTTTGAGTTGGTGGAGCTGATGGTGTTGTCACACACCTTCCTATCGGGCATGTTGGTTATGATGGTTCGATCAGGCATCTCCTTCCAGTTGACCCTGTCCTTGCAGCACCCTCGTCGGTTCTAGTTTGGATTGACGTTATGGTACTACATCTAATTTTAAATCCAAAGTTCGGGATCGGCTGACGGGTTCAGTCAGTACAATTGTTGGTTGAATTTTTTGGAGGGGGATACACGTCGAATGGTCGGCGTAGTCCGATTAAATGGATTATTTTTGAATTGTCGCTGCTTTTTTATAAGTTAGCAAGCACAATCGATGGGAAACTGTGATTGCTATGGCGAACAGATCGGAACACCTGCAGAAGAGTTCGCCTCTCGATACCAGATTACTTTGGAGAGTTTGAGAAGGGAATCTACTCGGTCTTCTACAGTGCTACCTCTTCCAAAAATCGATACTCAACCATCGATGGTTGCAACCTCAACAATCAAAGTGGATGCAGCCCCTTGTATTGCCGAGCCCACAGCACCACCGCTAAACGATTTGGTCAAGAAGACAATGCAAGAGTTACCCGACCTGCAGTACGACGATGTCGAACGAGGAGAATACTTCAAATGTCAGCGTTTCTTCCAAACTTAGAACATTTATGAAGGTGAAACATTGCAGAAGGGTGAGTCTGTGTTGCCTCACGGAAGAGGCAATCTTTACTACACAGACGGGTCTTACTTCACTGGCACATTTGTAAACGGCAAAGCATAAGGTCGAGGCAGATTAATATCGGCGAACGGGTCCTACTACGAAGGGACTATCCGGAATAACAGGATGGAGGGGAGCGGACAGTATCGGGACAGTAGAGGCACCTACGAAGGAATGATGCTTTCGGGAGTTCCCCATGGTTAGGGAACCTTCAAAACTGACAAATTAACGTTTAAGGGCAGATTCAATCAGGGAGAGAAAGTATATGGAACTTTAATCTGGGGAAGCAGTATGTAATGTACCTATACTGGTCATATCAAAAACGACATGTTTCATGGAGAGGGTAGGCTGAGCTCTCCTGTTGGAGCTTATGAAGGGAAATTCATAAATGGCCTAAAGGATGGGTTCGGTATATTTACTTGGACAGACGGTAAGAAGTTCTAGGGTAACTACAAGGAATAAGTGAAATGTGGTTATGGCTAGTATTACGAAAGCGATGGTACTCCAATCTACAAGGGGCAGTGGTAGGCGGATAAACCTTGCGGTCGTGGCATAGAATTCAAAAGAAATAACTCCACAAACAAACTAGTGTTGGTCAAGGTCGAATGCCGACCCGAATCATGATTCCTTCGTACTGTGCTTCATATTGTATATTGTAAGCATATGGAGCTTATCGAGGTGCGACCCACCACCGTTTCGCTGAGATTCCCAGACAGTCTGTCAGTTGAGGTAACCGTACAGAACCTCACGCTCCATCAACTGGCGGTGAGGGTACTCTGCACGAACCCCAGTAACTTTATCATCAGCCCTTCGGTGTTTCGTATGGAATCCTTCGAGGAGGTGAAGCTGAGGGTGCAAGTTAAGTACTACCAGTAGGCCCTGCTGTCAAATTACCTTGGCAATAAGGTGCATCTGTATTGCTACGATGAAGATCAGGAAGGAGAATTATGGAATGCTGTGGGCATGTCATCAGATCGTCTGAGAAAGATAGCACGAACGGAGCTGCAGCTAAACTGTACTGCGGAGATGGAGCACCATGTGATTGTACAACCCAAGAAGAAGCAGCTGCTGCTGAACGTACACAGGTATGTCGGACCGTTGGTACTATCATCTAACGACAAGCACACACTGATAACGTTCCTGGAGACTCTCGGCGATTTGAAATGTTTGCATGCTCTTCAGGATGGCAATTTTATTGCGGAATACAGGCAGCTGATTCATAACAATGTGAGTCTACTGCAGTAAGTGCCAATGGCCGATTAGAAACTTGCTCTGTACGCTATCTCGACAGTGCCAATCATTTGCAAAGAAAGGCATGTACCACCCGAAGTACCACCGATCTCATACGAATAAAAGAAATGGCATACCTAGGCATTTGAGGTCGTTCTACAGTAGCGATAGTTTGAGCCCGAACCAATTCCAAAGAAACAAGAGTAGCCAGTCGAAGTAGCACCTCGACCAGAGCCAATAAAAATCAGACGACCGACAGATTTGGTATCCACTTTCATCGGTGCACAATCTCCTGTCAAGGCAACATTTGCTAACAACGGTAATAAAAAAAAGCGAAGAAATAAGTCGCAGGAAGCAGTCAGAAACGTGTATAGCTCGGGTGAGGAAGATGAAGAAGATGATCAAAACAAGCTGTTTGTGGACAGTCGGTTAGTTGCGCTGAGCCCACCCCCAAAGCGGTCAAGCCCACCTCAATCTATTAAGGAGCAAAAAACATAGTAGCCTGCCCAACATCAATAACCACAACCTGAGGTCAAAAAGGAACCTTAACTGCTCAAGCACGAGACAGTAAACTGTATAACGCACCCGATCTCCCTTCTTGTCAGCCACAACAAATACTTTATTCTGTTCGCAAATGTTATCGTAGCTTACGATATCGATGGGAAGCTCAACCAGGGAAAGGTTATTCCTCTTGAAGAGTCGTCTACCTTCAACGAACACAAATTCAAGAAGGTGTTCATGAAGCACCATAGTTGCTATGTCGTGTTTGGGTGCGACTACAGCTTCAACGTCGTTAACCTGGAGTAGGGGCACGCAGAGTGGGTAACCGTTCAGCGCAAAGAGATCCTTGACGTGGCGATACTGAAGTAAAAAGGGTTGGTAGCTGTTGGAGGTAAGAATTTCTCAAAATTTTCTCTGTTTGGCAAGACGACACAACGATCAAACATCAAACTCTACCAGTTGGAAGGCAAACACGACCATCTCCTCACCTACGACATTGACAACGCAGGCGTTATTATACAACTGGAAGAGATCGAAATCGACGATAAACACTTGATGGTGGCTTTGGGCGAACTCGACTCAGTCCAAACTATGTACCTCCTCAACGTCGTCAGTCCAACCAAAATCGAAATCATTGGCAAGTTTGACCTGGGAGATGATCTAGCGTTGCAGCCGATTCGTTGGTTGCACAACTCCAACAACGCACTCTTTGGACTGGAGTGCATGCACATCGACAACCGCGATATTATGGTGGTTAAACGTTTTCATTTAAAGCTCAGCGGTTGGAAGAGTTCGATCGCCACCGAGACTTGCAGCATCAAGCACGGTACCTACTCCTTCTTTGAATGCGACGACCGCTACCTGCTGGTGTACAGCGTCTCCAACGAATAGCTAATCCTCTACGATAACAATACCAGGAATAGTACGACCTACCGTGTTCCAGCAGGCTTTCGGCTGGTCCGGCTAGGTCACCCTTACCTCTTTCTCCAGTACGACAACTACATCGACATTAAGAAGTTCAGTTTACTCTCATGATCTTTATAGGTAGTGTGAACTGTCGCCCAAGTGACAATAATAATCTATGATCGACTATACCGCCATGAATAGGCCGCTTCGAGTCTACAGCTTCCTCACACATCTAAATGATGATCTCCTCGGCTTTCTGGTGGATATCGCCCCGGAACTATACACCCTCCACGGAGTCAGCAACGTCCAGCCGAAGCTCATGGAGTGGAAGTCAAGGATGGCAAAGCTTCTCCATGACAGGCTCACCCTTGAGTACGGGCAACAGGTCGCGAGGGAATTCAATATGCGCACGTGGGTGGAAACACTTGCCAAGGAGTTCAACGACGACCCTATCTTCGTAGTACCCGAATGTGTAATACAGCAATGCCTCAAGAACTACAACAGCTCGATGAACACTATCAGGGAAGTCATACAAAAGGTCCTCTTCAAGGCAGCCGTCTGACATGAACTATTGCTGTTTCGCTCGAACTTCTTCAATACTCGAAGTTATAGTTCGGGTTAAACAGTGCTTTTATGCCACCCTTTGGCAGTTGTTTTGTGCTAACACGCCATTACTTGTTCACCTCGTAGTCAGACCCCGCAAGCCTATGCACTTCAATACTCTTGCCTTTCTTTTTCGTTAAATTCGGTAATTTCGTGTTCTTTTTTGGATTTTGGCTCGCTGCTCGCTTGTGACGGGGATAGGCAAAACCTGTGAGCCTTCGTATCGGTAGCTTTTTTGCATTTTCAATACCGTTGGTCCACAAACCTTTATAGATTCTACCATCAGCCCAAAACATCTCTCCGTAACCATGCCGATAGTCGTTCTAGAAATGTCCTTTGTACTCTGTCCCGTTGTGCCATCGGTACAGTCCTTCACCAGATTTTTTATCATTTTAGTAGTATCCCTCGTACATATCCCCTTCTTTGTTATACCAAATACCTTAACCGTGACGAAGTCCGCCAACAAACTCACCCATGAATACTGCAATAGTTGACCAGTAGTACTCTCCATAACCTTCAGGGCGGCCGTTTTCGTAGTAACCAATGTACATATCCTCATTCATGAATTTCTAGAGTCCCAAACCACACTTCTCACTCTTCTTCATGCCACCCACATAGATATCTCCATTGACGTTACGTTCAACGAACATTTAGAATTTGTTCTGAAAGATTACAGTTTCGTCGTTTAAGATCACTCCATGATTCGCCCATTCGCCGTTCCTAAAGACACCGCATCGAATATCGGCGTCTCTTCTAAGAAAACCATTTCCCGAAAAGAGCCCAAGTCTGAACGAGCCGATATACAGAAAATCTTGGTCTATTTCAACACCTTCTGATTTGTGATCGTCCTTGAACTCTCCTTCGAAGATCTTTCCACTGAAATGAATGAGCACCCCATATCCCTATTTGGTTTGCCCTTTGATCCCACCAAAATATAGACAGTTCTTGTACTTCTTCAAGGCAACAGCAGGCTGCTCCGTGATCATCTTATGAGACAACTCCGCTGATGCTGGCTGGTAGCCCACAAAATATCTCTTCATCCGATCTTCATCCCAATCAATAGCCGGGATCTATCGATTGAGCTTGGTGGTATCCATCTTGCTCTCCATATACCTGAGAGCATGATCCTTGACAATTTCGTGCTTTTCATAGAGGTTAACTTGAAAGGGAAGTGAGTGCACCTGTGCATTACACTCTTCAAAGTATTTCACGAGAATGTCATAGTCCTTCACCAAACGTGATCGCTATCGATCAAAATTACTCAGCAGGAAGGTTGGGTTGTAGAGGTCTTTCTTATTGATGACTTTTATTATTCTTTCGCCTTGGCTGCTGAGTAGTACCCTGTTGCTCATGCTGTTGCGAGGGTTTGCTTGGAAGTTTTGGTCAGCACTGTAGCGAGGTAGTCCTCGTGGCTCACCCAACTTGTAGTGATCGGAACGTCTTCCAGCCACAGAAGTGTACTTATGTGGCTATTGCTCTTGGAAGTTCAAGGGCTTCACAGGGAAGTCTTTATACTCTTCATTGTAGAGTTACGACATGTCGCTTGAGAGGAGGTGCGCAGGATGATCGCGACTGGTGTGAGCTCCTGACCCTACTCTGCTGCCCAACCAACTGTCCATGATAAATTAATTGGTATGCGAGCGACTATCATTACGGTATTGCTGCTGCTGCTTGCCATAACCAATTCAGAGCGAAGCCTGCGCGAGGAAGATTAGCTCGAGAGGGTAGGACCTGTCTGTGGAATGTGCCTCGGAATGGCCAGCCTTCTGGAAAATAGCTACCGCATTCTTCCGACAACAATGATCCGGAACCTCCTTTAAGCAGCATGCATCAGAAAAAGTACTGCATTGATTGAACACAGCAAAAAACAAAAACCTCTGTGCGCCAGTCAGCCAAGAGCTCACCCCCATTATCCTCTCCAGTGTTTGGAAGAGAGTTTTTAGTCCTAAACGAGTCTGTGGTGAAATTGGGTTGTGTAGGCCCTTCTACCACCGTATGAACCTCACTGAAGAGATTCACCGAATAGTGGATAATCGTCCGCCACAGCCGATCGAACCAGCAAGCAATGAGACCATCAAGTAAAGAGTTTCCTAAGCAGAATCTTGCAGATTTCGGACATACACTTGGACATCCAGTACTTGGAGGGGAGTGTCAATACCTGCGATGATATCATCTGTTGTCATCGAGAAAACGGTATTGCTACAAACGCAAGTTTAGCGGCAGGGTACTACGGTGATTACAAGTGCGATACCCCGATTCCACTCCTTGACCAGACCGTCAAGTTCATTAAAAAGACCCACCCCGATGTCAAATTGCTGTTAGTTACGGGAGACATGTCGGCTCACAATGAATGGTCAAAGACTATTCAGTCCAACAACTACATTACAGGGCTTGTCAGGCAGAAGTTAGCCACCTTAGGGATCGACATTGTCTTTTCTTTAGGTAATAACGAGTGTTTCCCTGATCATCAGTTTGATCCCGATCACGAAAGCGATCTTAAATCAGGAATCGCCTTGGCGTTTGAAGACTACCTGACAGAAGAGTAATCCAAAAGCCTGAAGGAACACGGATACTATGCTCGGAAGGTACAGTAACTCAACCTTAAAGTCATTTCCCTAAACTCTGAAATGTGCGACAACATGAACTTCTACCTAATAGGAAACATTTCAGATCCTAGTATGCAGCTGGAGTGGTTGGAGGCTCAACTGGCATAATCTGAACGCACCAATGAAGGAGTCTACTTAATGTCTCACATCCCTCCCAATTTGTTAGAATGCTCAACTATCTGGTCAGAGGTTTATCGTGCACTCATTGCTCGCTATAACTACACCATTCGTGGACAGTTCTTCGGACACACCCATAACGATCAGTTTGTAGTGTACACTCACAGCATCACGAAATAACCAACATCGATTTTACTGGAGGCCCCAAGTCTTTCTCCAATAATGAGCCATCAACCCGCATTCAGAGTATATGAGGTGAATCGCAAGTCACTTCGAGTAACGAACTATCTGCAATACAGTGCTAATCTCGTGGAAGCCAACAAACACAAGGATAACGATGTACCATGGCAACTCAGTTATAACTTTACCAACTAGTACAAAGTTTCTGAGCTATCGTTATCCACTATCAGTCAGCTGCGAGAGCGTATGACAACGGACGAGGATCTCCTTCGGCGCTACCGATCGCATCTAACTGGAGGCACTGGTTCAAGCTACGATTTACACACCCTCCTTTGCAATACCTACGACACGCATTCCTAGACCTATCGATGCCTAAACAGCACTGCCCAAGCCGATAAAATCACCTACTACACAGAGCTTCTACAGGGTCCGTGGTACAAGCGCATCCGGGGCAATACGTCACATTGATGGAAGAGTATGCATTTGTGCGAAGTTATTAATTTAAAATGCACTTGGTCGGGCGTGTATCCAGGTTGTTCAGTAGTATCAAGAAAGTTGTGGCGAGAGAGATCCTGGATTCCCGCGGCAATCCGACAGTCGAGGCCGATGTTCATACTGAAGACGGTGTGTTCCGAGCTGCAGTGCCTTCTGGAGCTTCAACGGGAAAGTACTAGGCGCTGGAGCTTCGCGATGGCGACAAGAAGAGATACTTGGGTAAGGGCGTGACCAAAGCCGTCGATAACGTTAATAACATCCTTTCCAAAGAACTCATTGGCCGAGACCCAACTTGCCAGAAGGAGATCGATCACCTCATGGTTCAGTCTATCGACGGCAGCAAGAACGAGTTTGGTTGGTCCAAGAACAAGCTTGGTGCTAACGCTATCCTTGCGGTATCTCTAGCCGTTGCCCGAGCTGGCGCTGCTAGTCATGAGCTCCCTCTCTACGCCTACATCAATAGCCTTACCAGTAAATCTTCCAAACACGGGCATTACGTTATGCCTGTACCAGCCCTCAATGTAATTAACGGTGGAAAGCATGCTGGAAACGGATTGGCATTCCAGGAATTCATGATTTTGCCGACTGGTGCCAACAGCTTCCGAAATGCCTTGCGAGTGGGAACAGAAGTGTACCATCACCTCATGAAGATCATCAAGAAGAAGTATGGACAGAACGCAACCAACGTCGGTGATGAAGGAGGATTTGCACCTGATGTCCCCGGTGCTGAAGAGGCTCTGGAGATTCTGGTGCAAGCTATTTAGCAGTCTGGCCACAAAGACATCATCGAAATCGGTATGGATGTTGCTTCTTCCGAATTCTTCGTTGAGAAGGGCGGAAAGTATGACCTTCACTTCAAAGACGAAAAGAAATCGCAAACTGTGCCTCACTTGACCTCTGCTGAACTAAACAAACTGTATGAGAGTTATGCCAGCCGATATCCAATTGTGTCGATCGAAGATCCTTTCGATCAGGATGATTGGGAGGGATGGTCGCTAATTAACAGTAGACTCGGGCAAAAGATTCAGATTGTTGGAGACGACTTATTGGTAAAGACTGTTGCTTAAACTAGGTCACCAACCCCAAGCGAATTGACGAAGCCATTAAGCGTAAGGCCTGCAACGCTTTACTGCTCAAGGTCAATCAAATAGGCAGTCTGACTGAGTCCATTGAAGCTGCTGAAAAGAGCCTGCAAAATGGCTGGGGAGTCATGGTCTCCCATCGCTCTGGAGAAACCGAAGATCCATTCATCGCTGACCTTGTGGTTGGGCTCGGAACCGGACAAATAAAGACTGGAGCCCCCTGCCGAAGCGAACGCCTTGCCAAGTATAACCAGCTTCTGAGAATCGAGCAGGAACTCGGCATGAACGCAATCTTCGCTGGTAAACACTTCCGCAGCCCCATCAAGTACATCTGATCGGAGTTTGGAAATATGCCATTATTGCTATTGAATCAGAGGATGGAGTTGTACTTGAGGAACTCCTCGACATACCTCGATACGAAGCTGGCTAGTTCCTCGTTGGTACACTTAACCACCAGCTGCATCTGCTGGTCTGGTTTGTGGATGTCTAGTTGCAGGCATACCCTTATCCCGCTCTTGTGCTGCGCATACATGTAGAATTTCATGGACGTGTCTTATTCTGCAGTGGCAATTGAGTAGATCCTGTACATTTTGAACAGTTCCTCGACAGACTATTCGTTTAGACCCTCCATGCTCTGCAGCACCCTTGTCATCGATGATCTACATTGGTGAAAAAGTACCCTTCGTTGAGGTTTTACCACATTTATTCGTATTCGGACGGTTCCAGCTGTGCATCCTCAACAAGGTCCTCGTGCTCCAGTGCCTCGAAGTTCGGGTTGACATCAATACTGAGCAGGTCAGTCGCTTCCTGTACTGGTGCGTTTTCTGTTGGCGGTTGTTCCTACTCGGCCTCGTCTTCGACTGCTTTGGGCTAATCGCCCGACAACTCTTTCTTTCGCATAGCATAAAAATATTCGTAAGGTTTCGTGAACTTATTTTCAGGCTTGCGATAAACTAGACATAGTGAGTTAAAGTTGTCTTCGTTCCTTTCCTCGATACGCTCCCACCTGAAGGTCGACATCTCTGTCTTGATTTCGGTAAAGCCCTTCTTGACATCCTCAACACTAGATTGTAAGGCACGGTAATAAAAGGCAGCTCTGTCCTTCAGATCGAGAAGTGTGTGTTCGTTGTTAAAGATGTAACCGAACACAGTAGACAACAGCTTCTGCATTTCTGGAGGCCGCTTAACGAACAGCATGACGCTACCCGTGAGTAGCATCTCTTTAACTGTGTGGTGATGCTTTGCGAATTCTTCCTGGTCGCCCATCAGGGACTCAATAACATAGGGAGCCTCAGGGATGAGTTCACCGAATGTGCCCAACAGCCACACAAATGCACAGACCGAATCGGGTTCGTTGATGTTTGGCTGACCTTGCACCAAGCAATCCTTGATTTCGTTAAATTCCTTCGGGAACTTGCGAAGGACAGTTTGAAAGGCCACCACGGACTCGTTCACCAAGTGAGGCTTGTTGCTTTTGAAGAACTCACTCAGGTTCTTCAGAAGTGCTCGAGTAACTTCTTTCAATCGCAGTGCAATGACACCGAGACTCTTAACCGCGCGTCGGCTGATAACTACATCTCCCTCGTTGGCATATTCGTTAAGCTCGTTGAGCATGTCCCCAAGATTGTTCTAGCTGGCCAGTGCTGTGAGGATATCCAGCTTGATGAGCTTGATATATGTGGGTTCATCGATCTTAAAGTAAAAATACTTGAAGTCAGGCTCGAAGATAGCTTTTGCATTCAGCACTTTGACCATGTACTTAATGTGCTCGAGTATCACATAGGTTGTCTAGGGAGTGCTGGCCATCTCGCTTGAACTCATCAGAGTCAGCATAGGTGACTTGATACGTTCGATGACCTGAGAAAAAATTTTGTCTTTTTCTTTTGTGTACTTCATGAAAATCTTTATCGTGGCGAGGACTAGTGCTGTCGAAGAATGCCTCAACCTATCCTCCAGCAGGTTCATGATGTCGAACAGTTCCTTCTCGTTCTTGGGTGTGTACTTATAGATGTACGGTAGGATGATTGTCTGTCCCCACTCATTATACTCCTTTAGCCTATTCAGTAAGTACATCGTGAGCTTCGTTGTCATCGGTAGCCCACCTTCGTCAGCTTTGATTTCGTCCAACGCCACAAGAGCATTCTGAGACACCAATGGGTCGTCGCTACGAATCATTGTTGCGAGCATTTCCTTGATGCTTTCATCCTCTAAACTCGCTCACACACTTACATGTTATTGCTTTGGGACTGAAGTAGAACAGTTTGAGGCATCCGAGAATGGCAGCCTTCTTTACGTAGGCTTCAGGATCGAGCAGTGCTTCCCTCAACACAGGCAGCACATTATCCACGTAGTCAGAAGATTTAAAGCTGCAGAGATGTCGTAAAGCCATCCCACGAATCCTACTGGAGGTATGTTTGCAGTCCTTCTTGAAGGTGTTGATTGCCATGATCGACAGGTCGGGGTGTTCCTCAGCATACGTAGTCAGATAGAAGTAGATCATCTTCTTCATAACTGGGTCGTTGGTAAAGCTGGCTCTGCACATTTCCGAGAAGATCGGCGAAGCATCGATACCCAGTGTCATATAGCCGATGACCTTCTTGATGACTTACCTCCCCTTCTTTTCGTCAGGTTCGTTGATGATGTTGTTCAACTGGCTGCATAAGCATTCCACTACTTCTTCATTTCGTTCATCTCGCCTTTCTTCTTCTCCTCGAAGTAGGTTTGCTGACGGTCCTTCCAAACACCAGTCGAGTCGCTTTTCATACAAGGCTTAAGGATAATATAAGATGTGTCAGCTGACGAGGTATATATTGCAGAGGCCCATACGTGAACAGCTGGCAATGGAACCCGAGGGGTGCAAGCCAGCGTATACCACATTGTCAGTAGGGTCCTGCTGGTTGTGGACCACGTATATAGGTGATTGAGCCTCTTCATCGAACAGGCACAACTGGTTATCGAATGAGGCGCTTACGAAACGTTCGAGAATGCTCGAGTACTCAACGGACCGAACCTCATTTGTATGCAGTTCAAGGTTGGATCTCATCCGAAGATAGCGATCTACCATTGAAACTGTTCCGTTTTTATGAGAAACACAGTACTATGGGCCCTAAATAGTTTCTTTATCAGCAGTACGTGATCGGCTATATACGTGATCTCGGATGGGAACTGTTAGGACATTATGGAGCATTCTCCACTCCGACTGTCCCACAGTCTGACAGTGTAGTCCCGACCCACCGATACTACTAAGTTATTTCTCTCGCTTTCAGCCCATCTCACAGCATTTACTGTCAAGGAGTGGCCTTTGAGTTGTTTAATACACTTGGATTTCTCGATGTCCCATAGGCCAACTGTTGCGTCTTCAGAGCACGATACCACGACGGTACCAGAATAGTCGAACTTTACCATTCGTACAGGTGCTTCATGCTTGCCAACCAGTCTACTTACATGCCTTTTGAAACCTCCCTCAAACTTGGTGAATTTAATCTAAGTAATCGAAGGACGTCATACTGTTTGGTCGTTAGAGCAGGTAACAATGGCATCTTGTTTACTAGACCAGTCCAAAAAGAACACTGACTTGGAATGAATATCATTTACTTCGTAGATCGGAGAGAGCTCCATAGGTCGGTAGGTATCCTATTATTGCAGCCCCACGATATTGTAGAGCCTCAGAGATGAACTCAGGGTACCAATGGCCAGTAAATCTTCTTTCGAGCGGAATCTACAGACTCTGATGGCCTTATTATCGATGCAGTAAGCAGCTTTTTTAACCGACAGTTCCCTTCTGCTCTTATCCCGATGCTACTGCTGGGCATCCGAAAACGTGAAGTTATCATGCGCAGCTTCTGGATACACCACACTATCGTGCTACCTCTCAGACCCTTCAGGCAGCTCATCAACATTATCCACCACATGATTTTCCCTCCCGAAGGATACGACGTTACGTTGCCCATCTATTTTATAGCTAGTTATTGGCTTTTGTTCCTCTTTTCGGTCTCGATGTTCCAACTCGTCTTGAAGGTTGAGCTGTTCGATGTATTTATACTTGCCTTGTCGTTGCTGACTGTTTGCAGGAGCCTCATTTTTGCGGGTTGTAGCACGGTAGGCCTCCATGTACTCCATCACAATATCCTCCAACCGAAGAGAATCATGACGTTGCTGCTGCTGCCGGCCTGTCTGGTCGATCAGCTAAATATAAGGGCGGATGAACTCAAAACAGTTTAGGCGACCGACCACTGGGGTCCATGTCTCAAATTTTGGATGTTCCCTCATGTTCTTGAGCGTGAGAAAGTAGAACAGCGACTGGTATTCCTCTTCGGAGCAGTAATTTACGATATCCTTATCCAGCAGCTCCTTAAGTTACTCTTCATTGGGGTTCTCCACCAACTCGTAAAGACGCTGCTTGCACAGTTCCAGCATGATCTTGCGGTAGTCTCGTTCTGACAGCTTACTCTCGAACGCACTGACGAAGCTCATGACTTCGGGATAGTTGCCCTCAACGAGCATCCTCCGGAAGAACTCCACTTCCTTAGAGTATCGCTAGTATGTAGTTCCACAGTCCTTCTCCAACTGCAGCATCGCCTAGCAGTAATGGTGGTCCTTGAGGAAGCGTAGCACTAAGCGCAACGTCAGCTAATTTTCCTCGAACATGTGTTTATATTTAATCAGTCGAAGGCAGGCTTGCAGCGACACTCTGACGGTCGGTTTAGAATTGCTATAAAAAATATAACTAACTGCAGCCGAATGTCGAAGCTCGGTGCTGATCCCTTCCCCAAGTACCCGCCAGTAAGCAGTGGTTTATGCAGGCTGGGTTTAAGCGCGACACTCTTGATTAGTCTTCCGCAGTGTGCCTTCAGCCACCGAATCGACCACCACCGACACCCGAGGAAATCGCTCGTTACCGAAAGTCATTCAAAGAGCAGGCTGGAGTTACCATTGTACGACTGCAGCTTATCTGTAGCAACACTACGGGATCGTCAAGGATCCCCTGCCGCCAGCCTACTTTATCTATGGTCAGCCCACAGAAAAATCAGAAGCTGCTGGCGATATTATGACGGCAGGACACAAACCTGGTGTCACCGGCTTCATCAACGATCTTAAGGAATCAAAGTATGCTTCACAACAGAAAGAACCGGTTGGGAAGAGCCTAAGCCGTGACTACAAACTTCCCGAAGTCTGTGCTGATCAAAACTTCAAGTACGGAAAACCAACGGATGCTAACCAATACTCGGCAAAGGACACAATCTGCCCTAATGAGTACCTTAGCGAATAGGAGGAGGTGAAAAAGATGTACCTGAAGTCCCACGGAAGCTACGAGCCTGGCCAGCAAAAAGACCGTGAGTTTAAATGGAATGTGGATCCAACCGATTTCCGGTTTGGTAAGGTGGAAAAAAACCCAGTGCACAAAGAGATAGTACAGATTATGCACCCTGAAGCACAGGATAATACTTTCGTCGAAACAAAGTTCGTGAAGGCAAACTATAAGGACTTCGTTAATCTGAAGGAGGATAAATTAGGAAAACCAAGGAACCTTGGCCAAAACAAAGACCTTCCTCCAGATTTTGTGTTTGGAGTGAGGTATGAGCCAAATGAATGGGACGCAGGCAAGTGTATCAAAGGTCAAGCCACTCACAAGGATGTCGAAACGTAGCCAGATATTGGTAAGGCTACGCGTCCAGGCTTCCGCAACACCGTTAAGGAGGGAGACGAAACAAGAGTGTTTGGTGTACCAACAATCAGAACTGATATCAAGAAGCCCACTAACTCCTCGATTGCAGACCCCAACGTACGATTCGCACTTATGCAGAACTATGGAGACGAGAACCGAGCGGTGTAACTCGTATTCCCTCAGAACTACAGTGAACTAGGCGTCAATGAATAGGACTTCGCCAAGCGTTACGACAAGAAGACCATTCGATAGATATTCGAGCGAGTGGGTTTCGTATACAAGCAAGGCAAGTTCTAAGCCATGTTCGCTCGAGCCAAGTAATACGAGAACACCATTCTGGATGCTGTCAGTTGTCGAGCTTTCCTGCGTGCAGTCCATGAACTGGACCACGTCCACTGATCCTCAGAGATTAAAATATAATGAAGAGTGCTATCTACAGCGTCACACCAAATAGCTAACCTTTGGAGCACGACTTTCAAGAGTATGTTGGAAGTGACGTCAAGTTCCTTGTGCAAGGAAAGGAGTTCAATAGCGAGGCACCATTCGTTCGAAATGAAGTGAAGAGTATTAATGGATCCCGCAGCATCACTGAACTCACCCCGAGGCTGAACGTACTTGCCAGTAAATTGCTCTCAACCAACCAGTACAGCAGTATTAACTTTCAACTCGTACCGAACCCAACCAAAAATCTATGCGAGGTGAGGGTATATCCAGTCGAAGAACAGCCAAGCTTTGGACTGTACCCATTCTCAGTAAGAGGTATCGGACCCTACCAAACAAATACCATCAAGCTTGACGCTGAGTTTTACAATACGACGGGGAACTACGAGACTTTACTCATGGGCCGCCGATACAACTTTGATACTCACGGAGAGAAGATCTTCGGACGGATAACCCATCGGCTTGGAGGTGGCAACTCTCTCCGATTTGACGCCAATTCAGTGAGCAAGGAACTTTTCTCTGGTGTAAAGGAAGAGTCTGTGAAGGGGAGCATGACATTTGTCACGCTGCTGTCCCGAAACCAAAACCGTATAACTTTGAAGAGTGGACTCTCCTTGACAGAGCGGCACAACATTCAAGATCATTACGAAGCTCCACAGTATCCAATGCGCACCCAACTTTACACATTAAAGTTTAAGTTGAAGAACCAAAACAACTCCTCAACTGGGAGGTTATGTGCGAAACTAGGTTATGACGGAGAGCGTTCAGAAGAGTTCCTGAGTCTCTCGGGCTCCTACTTGAAATTCTTCAATTTAAGTACTCGTTAATGGTTGGCACTGGCATCAAAAGGTGGCTATATATTCGGGCGGAATGTCATACTTAATGACCTATTCAACTATCGGAAGGGACAACCATTCACCAATAGCTATGTGTCATTGAAGGCATCCGTATATTCGCAGAGGCACACTATATTCAATAGTTTTGGAGCACAACCGTTTACCTACATAGAAAGCTGGCTATCGTCTCAGCAAGGAAGGCTTAAGAAGGAGTTGGAGTTAGGAGTTGGTTGCTACTGGAAGCGAATAGGGCTGCACCTTTCGTTCGGATTGCTTGATGTTGCTGATAGAACTGTGACACCATCATCACGTTTCCAATTGACTCTCAAGCCGGTCTGACTGTATATCAGTTAAATACACGCATAATCAACCCAATATTCGCCGCTCGCGAGTGCTATAGAACTGTACCGAAGGTCTATAGGAGGTTGAGCCTAACTTTATTGCTGATATCTTTGCGGGAGGACTCGGTTGGTTTCTAGAGGACTACAGAGACGGTATAAATTTTGACGCTTCATATATGCTTTCTTCAGTCTTTTTCCGGGGTGAATAAATGTTGAGAACTCCAGAAATATCCAATGGAAGCCCATGATTTTGTTGGTTGACAGCTTCCAGAGCAACCCGATGACACCTTATTAAATGGTGCTCTTCGGTGAGTATCTTTTCACCGATTTCATTGACTTACTCATAGGAGCGCTGCCTTTTCAGACGAAGAGATGGCTCTTACTTAAAGCAACTTTCTGTTCTAGAGAGAAATCCTTTGATGAAGCGGCGGATTTTCGTTCTGGGAGATCTCATAAGCTTGTCGCCGTCCAAAGTTAGTGCCCTTATTTGAGCAGACCGAAAGTTTGTTGCAAACCGTTCTTTAGCTTTTGAGTACGCTTTTATCTTTCCAATAGTCTCTG
>ERZ724508.795-NODE-795-length-20950-cov-5.537593_pt1 | contig 20950 bp, 34 predicted proteins | sample MGYA00376041_ERZ724508 | MGnify/ENA primary metagenome ERZ724508 (study PRJEB28724, sample SAMN07190887) | wastewater metagenome | isolation source: effluent of sewage treatment plant in Hong Hong | place: USA: Christiansburg, Virginia | collected 2016-03-01 ...
GCTGTCGCATTTCTAGGACCTTCAGATTCTCCAGTTTCACAACTACGCTTTCGTAGGTTTGACGGTAATTGGCATTGTCATCATCTGTGTAAGCTTACAAAAATACCCATCTTTAGCTCTTCCAGTTGCTTCATGTCGGTGATGTGCCAAATTCCAATGTCAGTCATTTAACATTGCTCTGTATTTCTTCTTTGTTTACTCGCCCGCAGTCGCAGAATTGACTTACTCAGAGACAGCTCCTTCCAAAAGGGGACGCCGGTGTTGCAATTTTCCAGGGAAAGAGTGTGAAGTTGCGAAAGAGAGGCAAGTGCCTCTCCCACCTTCTTCCAATGTTCGGCAGTGCAGCTGTCAAATGCGATGGAGGTGGACTGCGCGAGATGCGGTAAAATATCGACCACGTCGATTGTTCTGTGGCTGAAGATCACTGGCTGGTTGCCATCGATTGCTATCATGCGTGACAATATTAATGATACGATTCCTGACCCAATAATTAAAGAATCAGTAAACCTCAAATAACATGCCTTCAGACCCAGGAGATCGTTAGATACTTCACTCTGATCTTTATATCGGGCACCACAGTCAATACATAAAATTACGAAGTACCATCTCTTGTGGAGTCACTCGATAGAGCCAAGCAACGACCTTAAATACCCCGCATCGATGATATTTACAATATGTCTCAGTATCTCCAGGCTCTCCGTACGCTTGGCTTCGCCTCCTTTCGAAACGGGCTGCTCCGATACTAAGGTTGATACTGTGTCTTCTATGACCGAGTAGATTCCTCTGTAACCCTTTCTTTTCAGGCTCAGGAACTCCAGGGATTGTTAGCAGTTTTACCTACTCTGATCCATAATCGCGTTGATGTTCAGTATCTTTTCTTTAGCTGCAGGCTGGGCAATTAGATAATCTTCAAGACTTCTTTCGAGGCTGTAGCGGGCGTACTTGATGTCCCTCTTGACTCCGATACTGAATATCTTATCCAGGGTTTCATGGCGTCTGGACTGATCCTTAACTGGGTCGTAGATATCTAATGCTGTCTGGTATACCTCCATGAGCCTCGCAGCATCTGGAAGATTTTCTAACAGTTTGACAGCTTCCATCAGATATCGTTCCGCAGGTTCTTTGTCCTTTTCTGCGGCTAGATATTTTGCACTGTATAGTAAGTACTTGATATAGCTGCTTCCTGTTCGAAAGGCCCCGGTTGTATTGGAGTAGAGTTTGCCAGCTCTGTCGAGTCCCTTTCTTGAATCCTCAATCCTTCCATTGTTGCGGTGGAATCTGCTGAGGTCGACATAGATGGTTGCCACTTCTAGACTGTCCTCTCCACATACCTTCTCAGCTAGTTTAAGTGAAGTCGCATACATCTTTGCAGCACTCGTTTGATCCTTCTTCTTCACGTCAAGATAGTACGCTAATACACAGTACAAATCGATGAGCGAGCTGTGTTCACTGCCATAGTTCAGAATGGTCAAGTCAACTGTCTGCTTGAAGAGCCTGAGCATCTCCGGTTCTGAGGAATCCTCGTTGTTCTTCAGAAGTTGACTATAAATTCGGAAGCGTATTGGATCATGAGTGGGGAGTTGTTACAATGCTTTCTTACACAGTTTAATGGATTCGATGATATCGCCCTCTCGATACTCCAATTCTGCACTGTCCATGAGAAGCTTGGTTTGGTTGAATTGTTCAAATTTCGAACGGCAGAGATCAGTTCTGAGTTGAAGGGTTTCTCTTGCCAGCGTGTACTTCTCCTCTTTTAGGTACCGTTGGAAGTTGTTGACAGTGTCTTCCAGTTCAGTGGCAGTGCATACGAGAGCCTTTGTAATGGGCCGAGCGATTGCCCTGGTGGCTGTCTGCAGATTGTTTGGATCTGTGAACTCGAATACAACACCACAAAAGTAGCGAATGTAGTCGAGTAAGATTCCTAGGCTATCTGGCACGTATTCACATCCGATCCCCCTCAGCATTCGAGTGAGGGTCTCATCCCTACTGAACACCAAACGCCAGAAATTGAGCTCGTCTAACTCTGCTTGACCTGACCGATGGATTTTCCGTAAAGCTTTGACATAGATACAATACTCCAGGCTGCTGATAATTTCCTTGTTGCGGTGGGTGAGCGGCTGCCCCAATAGTTGCTAGTGGCAGCGAATCAGGCTTGTAAGGCTTACCGAGTATCCGTCATTCCTCAGTATTTCCAGATATTAAGTGGTAACTGGGCCAGCAAGTGTTTAATACCTCAATGGCTTTTTCTCCTCCTTGCTAATGGACTTTGCTGATAGAATGTAGTTATTCGTTGAGGACAACCGCTTGAAGGTAAAACTGTTCTCTGCGAATCCAATCAGCTTCAGTTACTTGCCGACAGTTTGGATGTCCTCCTTGCTGACAGACGATTCTTCATGTGGGTTGGAGTAGAATACCAGTCCGGTTACTCCTTTATATTCGACTAAGCAGACGAGCGGGCACTGGATGGACAGTTCGACACCCTCCCTCCTCAGCTTTGAGATAGAATATTGAGCATTACTGTAGGCTTCAAATTCTCGTTTCAATGCCTTTTGCTCTTCACAGTCAAAAAAGTAGCTCTCAATCCCGTTGATTTTGATTTGTTTGGATGAAGTCATGCCAAGCCTCAAATACAAATTCTCAAAATGAAGGATACGTTCAGGAGGCTGACCGATTACAAATGTTCGTTTCCGAGCTTCTAAAGATAGCTCGTTGATGATCTCCTCAAAGACATCAGTGGCTCGATCTCGAAAGGACAGACTGATTCTTCGCTGTTCAAGTTGTCTTTGGATACGTTCTTTGAAGCTTCCCTCGAATAGTTTGTTTGTTAGTTGGTAGTACTCCTCGATATGGGATAGCGAGGATGGCGGGGCATCAGGAACACGCGATAACTTAAGTTCTGGAGACTGCTCCACTGGTGTCATCAACCTCGAAGAGTTCCAAGAGGCGATTTTATCAATTGAAATCGTTGGCTTTACGAACTCACTTTCCTTAGATTTAAGTTCAGTGTTGTGGGTGGGAGACTCCATTGTAGGTGCCTAAGGTCTACCATCATGAAACTGTCTCGATTCGTTGCTGACAGATTTGTCGAACCTTTCTTCGCGAGAAAGATCTCCAAGCCTCTCCATTGCAAGTTGAGGCACAACGGGTGGTGGTTGTCTTGGGATGTCGAGCTATATCCGAGTTGGAGGATCAGGTTCGACTACATTGACTGGCTCTGTTGGGGGAGGTTAAGGAGCAGTCCATACAGGCTCAGTGTTAACTGGCTCCTCCTTTACAGGTTCAATATGTTGAGGCTCTGCTTTTGCTGGTTGTACCATTTTTTATTGTTGGACTGGCTGTTACTTTAGTTGCTTTTGCTTTTCCTGAACAAGTGCCATCTCCTTACTTACCTTCTCTTTGAGAAGACGTTACTCTTCTAATCTTTTCTCTTCTCGCTCTTTCTCTTTTCTGGTTTTTTCAAGCTTATTTCGAATTTCAAGATCCTGTCTTTTTTTCTCTTCGTGCTCCTTCTTATCCTGCTATAACTTTCTCTGCCTCGCATCCTCCTCCAGCCTTTTGTTCCATGCCTATTATTATTGTTTTTTTCTCTCGTCCTCCTTCTTCTTCGACTCCTCATCACTGCTTACCTTCCAGGGAATCACACTTTTTCGCCCTGAAGGTGCATCCTCGACCTTATCCCCTTTCATCTGGCTCATAAACTTCATAATATCGATACTCTCCTTGATGCTGGTATTCAATGAACTCACCCACCGATCCCTGAGTTCTTTACTCTCACAGCTGAACTTCCACTTGATGAGTTGGGTAGTGTTCTTCGGAGCGAAGTTATAGTCCCTACGTAACTGTTGCTATCTACTCTATTGTCATGGTCTTGCGGATCTCCTCAGCACCCATCATATGCTTGGCCTCAAATTCAATCTCGAATTGCGTTGGGTACTTCTGATCAGCCTTGATATGATGGATGAATGCAATATCGATCGATGACTTGGGACTGTCTTTGAGTGATTTGAGGATCTTGAGGTCGCCTGAATTCAATCTATCGGTTACCTTTGAATGCTTTGGGTACTGATGAGTAGTAGTACAGACAACCGTTCTTTAGCACGAGCAGGCGCTTGTTTACTTGCAGGCCTGAGTTACTTTCCTTGTTGACTACGCTCCCTAGTTCGATTCCGTCCTACTCGGCGTCGTACTTCATGAATAAGTTTAATGCTAGCAAGTCAAAACAGTCGGAAAGTGCTCGGCTTGAAAGCCTATTCTTTCGAGCCATTAACCTTGATTGAGAATTCCTTGCGTGGTAACGGAGTCTATTCAACAGCGGGCTCGTCGTTGAGGAGTCGATTGGCTTTGTCAATGTTTAGCTTTGCCTTGTCGATTCCTTTGGAGATCACGACAGTCTTCTTCTTTTGCTGTTTCTTCTTTGTGTTCTCCTCAATTTGTTTGCGTCGTTTATCCGTCTCGAGCTGCTTCAAAAGCTTTTGGCTCTTCATTGTTGTGGGATCGAAGCGATGGACAATCTGCAATGGACGCTTCTCCTTCGTTATCTTCTTCACGATGCCCAGTTCAGACAACAGTTCAAGTTGCCTCTGCTTCTCCGAATTCTGTTCTGCCACCTTTGGTTTCTCCTCTTCCTCAGCTTTGAATATCTCTTTGTCTGTGGCCTGCTTGAAGGAAGTTGATAGCTTCTCAACTTCGATGTCATCCTTGAACTTGTTTGTTAGTTTGAAACGAGGGTCCTTGTAGCTTTTCTGGAGCTACAGCATGATTCGACCCTTCTTTCCTTCGAACTTGCTATTGCTGAACGAGTTGGTTTGCTTACCCATTATTATTATAGCATGAGGTAAAGGTAAAAGGAATCCAGACTGGCATTGCTAGGCAAGGCTATCCTTGCCAACCCATAATCAACCCTTTCTGATCTCATTGATGACGCTGATAAAGCTGTGAGGAACAAAGGAGTAGATAGACTCAGCGAATTCTACAACGAGTTGAACGTTGCACATGCCATAAGGAGTAAAAATCAATCCAAGAGGTAGATCAACGAGATGAAGAGTCAGCAGGCATAGATACTCAGGCAAATTGAATACCGTTTGAGTAAGAACGAGCAGAAGCTGCTAATTAACAACCAAATCGTCGCTGATAACCTCCAGCGGTCTCTTGAGGAGCTTATGGTAAGGCAGACCAAGGTGGAGATGGCTTTGGAAGACAGGTATAATCGGCAGCCACAGATACAACCAGTGTACATACCTTATCAACCACCTCAGTATGGAATGCAGCCACAACAAAACTCCCAATCCGTGTACGCGCCTCCTGTCCCATAACGATCCAAGACCAAGAAGAAGACAATCAGCCAGCGTAGCATTAAACCAAACTTTCCATAAGCCGAGGATGAAGCACTTGAGAGCATGTACGCTCCGTCGATACAGGCAAACAGACGGTTAACGACAAACCTGACAGCAAAGGGTAACATTTTCCAACCAGCACCCCAAACACCCCCAGAGGAACCCGCTCCATAGGAGGTTCCAAAGGCTATTGTCAAACCTCGCCCAACAACCCGCCGCATTCGTAAATACCTGTTGGCAGTATATTACTTGCAGCTGATCCGCTCGAATATCCGCGAAAAGATATTCCGGAGAAAGGTGAAATCCGAGACAAACTTTAACAATATCTACAACAATGCTTTGGGATTTACGTGCGAAAAGATAATAGAAAGTTGCCAGTCAGTGCAAAAGACCATGACTTCGCACTCCAAAGAGAAACCTGAATTTTTGGCAAGTGAAGAATGTTACAAGGAAATAGAATCTATCATTGGAGTGATTGTGGATAGGCTATGTCAACTAAAGGATCTCCTGCTAAAGGACCGTACACTTCGGACACTCCTAAAACACTTGATCAGGCAAAACTAATTCCTTCCCCACGGCTATCTCACGGCTTACGAGGCAAGTCGACTACAATTTTCTGTCGATTTTGGATTCATATACAAAACTGAAGATTCAAACTGGTTCCTCGTAGCAATGTTCCTGCTAGTACGCGCTGTTGTATTGGGGGTTTGTAACCAGCCACTCCGTCTTGATGTAATGTTCTATAAGGATGAAATCGCTAATGGAATGCTTGCGTTGTTGGCTGACGGTTTCTACCATCTCGCGATTTCAGTCATCGATTCATTCAGAGAACATCTTCATTAGGGTAACTGGCAACAGCTTCGAGAAGGATTAAAATATATAGCCGCATAAACCCCAACTGTTGGATAAGCTAAAGTTGGCAAGGGTCAGGTCTAGTGTGTAGTCGGAAATTGGAATACTGAACTCTTGAAGTTCCTCTCCTCGAGAGAATTCTGGCAGGGATGTCGAGTCCGCCTTCGTGCACTCATTCAAGAGATCTGTTCAACCATGAGCGAACAGTATAAGTCCGAGCTATCAGTGGTCTCTCGTGCGAGTAAACGTCAGCTCTCCAAAAACTCCCAACGAAGCTTGAAATGATCACGCCTCGATACCTCCGAGCCAGTCGAATACAAGGCCAAGTGTCGTTTAAATCACATAAACCGCCATTTTAATAAATCCATAAGAATGTAAAAGTCGAAGGAGGACAAGCGAGGATTGCTGGAGCACCTGCAAAGCAGTCTGCATTCACTGGCTCGCAATGGAGCAGAGTGCGAGGTGCCAAGCCTAAAGTTCAAGTGGCAGAATGCATCGCCGGGGACGGTGGTGATCGAGGATCCGGCGCGAAGCCAATTCAAGCTCGACGAGGACTAGTTAGATGTGCTGCTAACCAACTTTAAACTTGAAGGCATCGGTACTAGCCATATCTACCAAGAGAGCATTGTCATGAGAGGACTGCAGTTCGCATTCAAGTTCCAAGCACTCTCCACCCAAGAGATCGAAGCCACATCTTCAGACTACACTGTGTTCATGACGGGCAATCAACAGAAGAGTATCAGGCAGTTACCGCTCACTATCAAGCTATTTCCTGAACAGATTAAATTGGAGGCCTTGAGTGCTGAGTCCCGTGGATATCTTAACAGACTGGCCAAGCGAGCTCATATCGTACAGCAGACCTTATGTAGAACCGCAGTGAGTATGTTTACGGACAAAAGCCTAACCTTCTCAAATTTGTGCCTTCCTTCAAAATGCCACTAGCCCAGCTTGCAGACATCCAGCGAGAGCAACAGCAGGAGAAGCGTGACAAGCAAGGAAAGATGGAGATTGAAAATGACAGCTATCTCGAACAGCTGAATACCGAAGGCGTTAACATCATCAAGCGCATCCACAAGGTGCTGCCTCGCCGAGACATCTACAACTATGTCCACAACAGGGACTGGAGGAACCCTGAGGCTGTCAGCAGCATTACCCGTCTGTTGGAATACAGCCAGGAAGAACAAAAGCAGAAGCGCTGATCTGCCTAAGATATATATCTATGGTGCCGTTCGCATGGGATGGATGTTGTTCCTGTCCAGTTTATTTAAATGATGATTGTCATTCTGCTTGCCTTAGTACTCACTGCGGCAAACAGCGATACTGTCAGAACCTCAGTGAGTACTGGCACACCCCTCATTGTCAACCATGTGCACTAGTCGGGGGAACTCTACGAAAGTCAAAGCTTCTGGTTCAAGTTCGAGGATGTACCTTTCGAGTTCAGCTCTGAAGTGTTTGAGCGAGACAATCCTCTGGAGACTGGTGTGCATGAAGACTATGAAAGCAACCTGGCACGACACACCCAGACATACAAAGTACGAAATTGTGTTAAGCATAGCCCACAGATATATGTAGCGTCAAGCGCACTGGCATTGAATTCTCCAAGATAGCTGAAACCGCTACCTTTGCTGAACCTGTGCAGGCCTATCTCTTCGACGAAGACTATGGAATCTACCTGTTATCGGGCCGATGGCTTTCGTTCCACGTGGTTGGCACAGTTGACAACAGTATCCAACTCAAGAAGTATGCTGAAGCAACGCTGAGCACTGATTTCGTCTTTGAGGACGCATCATTTGTGCACATCGAAGGCGCTGTTTACTTATCTGACGGGAAGGTACTACTGCGGATTCGCGTGGACGATCAGTCACGCACCATCCATAACAATGTGGTTGCTGGCTTTGAGCCGCTGACGCAATAGTCTAGGCTTGTGAAACTCGTACAGGGCCTCACCAAAAAGGAGCTGTATGTGTTGGGAGGTTCCACCCTAAACACTTACGAATTCGTCGACTTGGATACAGTGAAAAAAACCAGCCTGTTGCCTGCTGATTATAATACCAACGGCAACACATTTATGGATATCGTGGTTAACGATCAATGCATATGCGTGCTGGATTTCCTCCAGGGTCTCATCATCATCAACGGAACTACTCCTGCGACCATAACAAATTTCTAACTAACTTATGGCAGTGCGGAGAAGTTAGAGGTCGTTGGCGATACGCTCGAAATCATCTTTAGGTTCCATAGAACATACTTCGTTGGAGAGTTTTTCATGAGGGATGGAACTCTCGAGCTCAATCGTTTCTATGATCACGTGGCAGGCTTCAAGGATATCGACTTCCATAACTAGAAGGGACTATTCATCGGAGAAGATGAAATCTTGGTTATCGATCATTCTGTCAATCGCAACTTCTTGCTGGGAATCGATAAGCAGCATGCCAGGAGCTTCTCAGCCTACGGAATGGTCAACTTCGAAGTCATGCCTAAGCACTCTGACAAAAACACTATCATGATGGTCGGTATCGCAACCTACGGGGCAATCATAGTCAAAATGGAGCAACAGAAACCCGAACTCAAATGCAACTTTAAGGGGGTCAGTACGGGCGGACATACCTTCATGGTGGAGTTCAACACCTCAACCTGTGGTTCCTTCAACTGGCTGCAGTTCCATCACCAATATTCCCAATAGGACAGATACTGCCGCATCCGTATTCCATTCCACCTCAACGTCAAACGAGCCTACGAAAGGAAGGTGAGTAACCTATTCTCCACTGCACTATTCCTCGTCGTAGTCATAGGCATCATGCTTCTCATTGGTGCAGCTGCCAAATGGAAGTTCAACATGAACAGTCTGATTGTGAGACTCAGAAACGAGCTGCGCCGCAAGCAAAACAACAAAGGCAGCAGTGTGAACGCCCTACGTTCGTGATCCAACTTGTACAATTCAGGTATTTGCGCCAATCAATAATAGAAGGTGTCCTTGACCTTCTGCCGAATTTCATCTTCTTCCTTGAGGTTCTTCTTGAAGGTCTCCACTTTCTTGGACAGGAGGTTGTAGATCTTGAGTTTTCGGCGAATGATCGCTTCGAGCTTATCGACATAGGCGTCAATGTCGTAGTCCACGAATCCCACGCCCTGTACTGTTGAAATCAGCTCCGATTATTGATTGAGAAGCTTAGCGTCCTCCTTTATGGCTGTCATGTGAGTAGCAAAGATCTCCTCCTGCTCGTCGAGGATGTTCGTTACTTTTTCATGGAAGTCGAAGAACTATTCCTTCTTGTCGTACTTCATGGTCTCCTTCATCACTCGTACGTCATCTCGCGCTTTCTTTTGGTTGTTGCGGATCAGTTCCACCTCGATGTCCTCCTCAATTTACTCCTTCGGCTTCTATTTCGGGGGATCTTTGCTGGGCTACTTCGACATGCTTTTGTTCACGGCTTCTTTTTTGTTCAGGGAACCGTTGCGTTACTGAAGCTTTGGTTATGGTTTCTTCAAGTCTTTTGTGGCTGGAGCAACCAGCTTATTATCGCTTTTGTTCACGCTGTGTTAGTTATTATTGTACGCTTTGCTGATCGGAATTTGAGGCTTCTGAGGCTGCGGTGGCTGTTGCTGAGGCTTCGGATCCTACTTCTTGATATTGTTCGCAGAATTCACTTTTTGGATGGGTTCCTCCACACTTTCGCTTCTTCCCTTGATATCTTCCACTTCAGTTAGTTTCTGGCCTGATCGATCCTTCAGCCTATCTGCGTACCTCAGGGTATTCAGACTGTGATCAGCGCTGGAGCTACCTGGTGAAATACAGGCAATCATCACCACCTTGCACTTGTTGTTACGGTTTACGAATGAGTCGCGTAGTACTAGAGTCAGTTTAGAGGCTCTAAAAGGGACGTGATCGGCCTTATCGTCCATTGCCCGAATACACTATTTTAGGGCTAGTAAACTGCATTACTCCACTTCTACCTCTTATTGATTTCTGCTCCCTCAATACGTCGTTGCCGGTTGTTGCTTTGAGTATCCTGTGCTCTTTCGCTCCCAGCCAAATCAACGAGTACTAACTTCCCAACAACAGCGTCACCCGATCCCTTGATGATAACCTGACAAATTGAGTGGCTTCGAGAGGATGTGTCATTGGCGACAGTTGCATGAGTAGTCCTGATGGCATTTCCCTGCTGCATAATGTTAAATAGCTCTTTGGCTCCATCCGCACTCTTTTCGACCAGCCCATTAATCTGGATATTGTTATTCTTGTCCTCGAGAATGGTTAGCGGAGCCTTCGCATTCAGCAAATCGTAGCATCGTCCCCCGTATATTTCGAAGAAGCTGACAGTAGTTTCGTATTTCTTGTTGATCATCTCGAACAGTTCCTGTACGACAAGTTCCTGAATGCCATTCATTGTGAAGGTTTTGCCGGAACCGGTTTGCCCGTACGCAAAACATGTAACGATTCCTTCCTGAAATAGCGAGGGAAGGAGTGGCTTCAACGAGTGCTTGTAGATATCGTGGTGGGTCTACATTCAGCAGTGGGGATACCTCCTCCTCGTTGAAAGTGTTATCGAAGGTGAACATGTGGTTCTCTATGTACTTGGTGATGCCGTCAACTCGGTATTTGGGCTCATGGATCTTAATTTGGGGATTTGCACAGCTAATGGCGTCGATCTCCCCATTCTGCTCCTCCTTCTTAAAGATGGGACGTTTCCTGACGCACACAGACAGCTTCGGTGGACCCAGTTAGTACCTTCGCGGCGGTGCTTGGTGTGTGCTGCTGCAGCATCTTATCCTTGAAGCGGTTCTTATCGATCATGATCTCGAAGTCGATGTCGACGTTCTTACCGCGCTCGAGGTTGATGATCTTGCGCTCCTCCTTCTCTTTCTTCATGGCTTCCATATTCAAGCGGCGTTCCTCCCGCTTCTGCTAGAGCTTCTTGATTTCGTCCAGGGTGTTGCCTGGCTTCGACGGCGCTGGTGGCTGGTTGCCCGGCTTCATAGAACTTCCCCAAGGTATTATTGATTTAAATAACTCGTTGCCACTTCCAAACAGGCATGGGAACCGTCATCAGCAGATTCAGCCGGAGACCTGAAAAGGAGCCTTATCTTTAAGGCAGCGAGTTGAGCATGGCTCACTAGAAGATGGAGCTCGACGAGGAAGTGAGTGTTAAGAAGGAACTGGTGGTGCTCCCTTTGAAATGTTTTAGGCACAATATGAATGCTGCCAGGCTATGTTTAGTGCTCGACTGTACGCTCGATGTGTGCATCTGCGAAGAGTTAGAGTGTTTGGCAGGTCATGAGCACCAACAACCCAAGTTTATGAGGAAGAAAGATTTCGACTAGCAATACTCTGAACGTTACAACAGTTGTTAGGCGGTTCGCAACCACCACTACAGTCGACTTTTGGCCCTTTACGAGCAGATGCACCAAAAGATGCCCAACTTTAAGGAGGAGATCGAAAGTGACAAGAATGAGCTGTTGACTGCTTTCACCTACTGCGACGGGTACGACGATGCAACCTTGAAGATACTCAAGGGGCTGGTACACAAGGTTAGCCGTGAGGACCTACAATACTTCTTTCGCAAGTCAGCCACACATCTAAGTCTGGGTCGGGTAACACTTGTCTGATGGTAGTTTGATCGGTTTAGGAGTAAGCTCGCCAAGAGATAGATGGAGCTGAAGAACATCACCGCGCTGTAGCACCACTTGTTAAGGATCAAGTAGGAGCTGCACAGGAAGCGCGAAGAGGAGTAATACAACAAATACCGTTTGGAGCACCTTGTGAAAATGTAGCAGTGGCTTCCTACATAGGAAATAGCACAAATTCAACACCCTGATCGAACGTATGCACGAACTCGCCGATCCACCGCTCTTTTTGCAGCTAGTCTCAACGGTAACACCCCACATTATTTAGGACGTAAGCTCTTTCCACTACTCAGAGCAATCAAATGGTATCGCCCACAGCTTATAACTTAGAACTTCGGTAGGGTTCGGTATTACTTAGATGCATGTACGAACAATGACTAAGTGAGTTGCCCAAGAATTACGAGGAGTCAAGTTCGCCCAGCTTCGGGAACTTACGATCTACTGCAAATGGTACATTGACGATATTGCGGAGTATGATGTGCTGATCTCCGCGTGGGAGAGGATGGCCTACCTAAAGAAACTCACCATTGCGACACGCGTGCAGATAAAGACCACGTACTCAATTGCTTGACTGTAGACGGAGGTTTGGGAAGCTGAAATTCCGTACGGACATATACAGCGAGGAATGGGACTACGACCAGCTTTGATTGCTCTTTGGACTTTGTTGAGCCTTTTGCTGCGGTATTGCCATACGATTGAGTGGCATCACAATAACGTGGATCATCGCTCCACCAATCAATTCTGGTTAGCAATGAGCCATGCCGGCTATATAATTTATAGACCCCTAAGTAGGTAGAAGTCTGAGGATCATGCAAAAGTAGTCTCACAATTCTGAGCTCGAAGTCATGCAAGGAATTGTGGAGCGTCTCGGCAGTCTACTCACTACCGTGCAGGAAGAGTCGCTCCGAACTGACTTGCTTACGTGTCTTGAACAGTTGGAGAGGGCCAAGGGCAGACAGCAGGCCCACTATGAGCAATGCAGAAAAGAGCATGATTAAATCTTGGATGTTGTGCGCTAACGCAATCAAGAGATCCGGTAGTTGAAGAAGGAGCGGAAAAAACAATCTCAGCGGCATGACCTTTCCAAGAACAAGGATATCGATGAAATAAGGAAGCTGCAGAAGCGGTGTTAGTTGGCTGAGGAAGCCGTTCAAACACTCAAGGACAGTCGGAGGCACATCGAGAATGAAAATCTTCTCAAAGAGAATAAGAAGCTGCAAGATGAGGTGATAAGCCTGCACAAAGCAGCTGAGGAGTCGAAGGCTGCGACGCTATCGCTTGTCCAGGTGCAGGAGCTTGCGGATGCTCAAAGGTAGCTCTTGAAGACAAGTCAACACATCAAACAGTTGGAGTCACAAAAAAGGACTTTCGATAATCTTCAGCGAGATTACGATACTCTGGAAAGGATCATCCGAATTCGGGACAAGCACATTGAAGATCTCGAATCAACTGTGGTGAGCCAGAAGGAAATTATGGCGGAACAGTTGGAGCAGCTTCGATACTATGAGTAAATGATAGCTAAAAACAACAATGTGCTGGATGATACGCTTAGAACTGATGACACTAACCTGAAAGAGGAGGAAACACCTGATGGAGATTTGGCTTGTCTACTTGAAGCCGAAACTGACGAAGTCGAAGTTGTGCGAAAGCGGAGGCGAAGCAAGAGCAAGAAACGCCAAAATAGAAGGCAATAGCGACCTCAGACAGCTACAATTCAGGAGTCTCAATAAGACTAGGCTTAGATTGTGACACCTGAAGTCGTTTCCACTCAAGGTGCCTCCGTCCTCCAAAACGCCAAGGCATTGGTAGTGGGACTCCTTCTGAGTGTGATGCTTTTATTCAGCCTTTGAACAAGATTAATATAATGAATCTGCGCAAAACACCATTTCAGCTGTTCGTGTAACATCAAAAGAAGCGGAAAGGCAACTACATCGAAGATGGGCCCAAGCAGAAGGTAAGGGTCCATCGCCATAAAAGCCAGCCGTTGAGAAGAACTGAAAGCTCTGAGCGACTCAATTCTCGGCTGTTTACTAATTTTGAGCAGGAGATTCCCAACGAACTCGATTTGGACATCAATCAATCAGTCAACGCAGATTATAGTATGCGAACACAGCCAGGGGAGATACTACACACGAGGCAGCCTGGCAGAAGGTTTATGCAGACTTACAGATTCGATAGAGTAGGTGAGTGTGCCCTCGATGAAGCGTCAGTAAGTCCAAATAAAAAGGTCAGGCTTACCCCAGTCTTCAGTCCGATGCTAAACAAGCGAGGTGCGATGTCCCTGTGGGAAAGAATAAGCGAGTACCATCATAAAAACAGGTTAACGGTGAGGCACACCACCAAACTCAATATTGTATAGACGACCCCAATGAACACGAGTAGATTTCGAGCAATTTTACAGGAAGATAACAATCCTCAGTTAGAACCTGATGAGGACTACTATAGGCTGAGCAGGATGTATGAGACCAAGTATAGCCCAAAGCAGCGGCACAAGTAGCTAGTTCGATCACATCGCCATCAAACAGCTGGGCGGGCTATCCTGCGGGTAGAGCAAATCAATCCCTGGTAAAACCCCAATATGAATGAGCAAGAAACTTGAAGCCAAGGGACTCATCGAAAGCTGCTATTCCTGATTCCTAAGAAGCATTTAAACTTATGAAGCGGGTCGTACACGTAATTGAACTCCAGGAGGGGAATTTTAGGTTGGCACCCGAGGAAATCATCTACGTGAGGGAGGGCGACCGTATCCGATTCATTTCCGGCAGCCGCAAGAACGCCACGCTGCGACCCCTCCTTCTCACAGATCGTAAGATCAAGCGGAAGCTGTATGCTGGCTCTGGCGAGGAAATTAAAGCCATCGGAAGGTACCTCAAGGAGGACCTTAACCATCGGTACAAGATTATCGCTGGGCAGCTCGACCGCGAGGGATATTGGATCGCCGACAAAACCTTCAAATACATCGGCCCAATCTCGATGCAGATGATATTTTGCAGGGAGGACGAGGATTACTACCATGTCGAATCCTTCGGTCGTGCTGAGAAGATTATTGTGGAGCCGTCAGGAGTCAACCTAAACAGCCTGAACATGATGTCAGTATTTCCACGGTGTATCGGCACCATCGACAAATGGCCAAGGTTCTTTCTCCATCAAGCTTCCCTGGGGTATAATGCCTTTCACTTCCCGCCACTTCAGAAGCTCGGCTGGTCAAACTCATACTATTCCATAGAAGATCAGCATCAGCTGAACCCGCAGCTATTCCCCCTGGAGGAAAAGCATCGGTATGATGCTCTAGATAGCTTCGTGAAGGACTTCAACCACAGGAGAATCTTGTTCTTTACCGATATTGTGCTGAACCACACCAGCACAACATCTGATTGGCTCAAGGACGATCCAGATGCTGCATACAATGTTTAGAATACCCCCTCGCTGCAGTCCACCTTCGTCGTCGATCAGGTGATATACCACTGGGGAAACAAGATTACTGATGGTGTACTTGAGGGATATCCGAAGACTACGATTGATAACGAAGAGGATATCACATTCCTGGAAAACTCCCTTCGTGCGGAGATAAAGGGATTGAACATATGGGAATACTTTCAGTTAGATCCAAGAAGTACCGAGGAACTACTGAGCCAACTTCCACCATCAGCGCCCTCAACAAATATCTTCGCTGAAGATCCTGCTATTCAGATCGAAAGATTCATTTCAAAGCATCTTTAGAACAAAGGAGTATCGAGATACGGTGTACGACTCTCGAACTTGGGAGGTTGGGCAACAAGCGGCATTCTTTACGAAAAGGCCGACTTGGCTACAGCCTTGAAGAAGGTGAACGATCAGTGGAAGAAGACACTGGAGTAATGGATGGACAACGTTCCGAAGTCGGTGATGAACTAGCTTCGAACTGAGTATTTATGGAAGAAAAAGCAGCCGATAAAAGGCGTTCGAGTTGCTAAGACTGCCTTCTCGTAGATCAAGCCAGGCTACTATGTCCTCAACAACGGATGGGTCATGGATTGCAACCCACTTGAAAACTTTGCTACATCCGATAATTTCCATTACCTTCGCAGGAATGTGTATCTCTGGGGTGATCTCACCAAACTTCGATTCGGGACAAAAAAGGAAGACTCCCCCAAACTCTGGAGACGCTTCAAGATATATGTTCAGCTTATGGCCAAGTACTTCAACGGCTTCCGTTTGGACAACTGTCACGGAACGCCACTGGCTGTCGGTGAGTACTTTATGCGCAAGGCACGTAAGGTCAATCCAACCATCATTGTATTCGCTGAACTCTTCACCAACAGCCGGCAAGAGGACGCTATCTTCATCAAGCACATGGGTATTAACGCACTTGTTCGTGAGATGGTACATTCCCACACCGCCGATGCGTTCGTGAATTCCTACTACCACCATAGTGGCAAGTCGGTGAGAAGTTTGGGTTCTCTCAGCAATGTCTTCGAAAAGGAAGAGTAGTCCCGTATCTTTATCAATGCCCGCATGCCTGTCTACATCAACTATGAACTGAGCCACGATAATTCGACGTATGTACAGAAAGGAAGGTGGCACAAACAGTTACCCATGTCAGTGCTGCTCGCTTTTTTGAAATGTTGTGTGGGCACGAACAAGGGGTATGACCAATACTATCCAGAGTACATTCATGTCACAGAGGAGAGGGAACTCTATCAATAGGATATCAACTACTAACCGGTTCAGTTTAAGGTGGATATGCTCAAGGCAGTCATCACCTATACCCCTTCAGAAAAACAAAATGTCTCAAAGGTGTTGGTCGATGGCAGCTGGAGCAACTGGAAGGTGCCCACTGAACTCAGACCTGTGAATGGCCATTTCTAATGTGAACTAGAACTTCCTCCTGGTGAGTACGAGTACAAGTTTATCGTGGACGATGTATGGTGCAACGAGGAAAATAAAGTGACGGTGGGGACAAATAACAACCACTACATTGGGTTCAGTTCGGAGGGAAGACGCCGCATCGAATACACGAACCTTGAAGGAGTCAGACGCGTCCTATCAATTATGAAGGAGAAGTATGAAAACTACAACTAAATATACCTTACACACAAAGACAATGTCGTGTAGCTGATCCGAGAGAGCGAGTCTAAAGAAAAGTACATCTATCTGATCGGCAACCTGTCCGATAAGGAGGAGCGAAGGTAGTTCAAGCTGCCTGGCGATGTTGTAAGTTGTCAGATGTGGACCCAACGTTCAGACAAGGTCATCCGGGAAAGCTACTGCCTGCGTGAATTCTTCGACCTAAAAATTGACCGGAGCAATGGGAACACCGTGTTGGTTTCAGGTGCTCTCCCCAAAGGATTCTGCTGTTTAGTGGAGTGCAGAATCCAAGAAAAGAAGCACAGAGCAATTGAAAACCTCAAGGTGCTGGTGAACAAAGGAATCCAGCTACCCGAGCTAAGCGTAACGTAGGTGAATCACCTGATGTTCGGCTCACCGAAGGAGGATGAAGCAAGGTTCGGTTTAACTACCTATGCTATTCCTGATAACGGTCTGCTAATATATGGAGGCTTCGGAGGCATCTACAGAACAATCCGTACGGCCATGCGAACCAATAACCTGAGTGTGCCATTGTTCGACAACTTACGGAAAGGGGATTGGCTGTTGGAGTATTACATTGATAGGTTCGCCAAGATACCCAATCTACGAAGGGTGGTGCTGGAGTTGGAAGAGGTGTTCAGCCTTTTGAAGGAAATTCCTCGACATTAAATTCCGTTCTTCTTTAGCAACTTCGTCAGTACAGTAGTCGCTGAAATTCGAAACTCCTTAGGTAAAGGAGCACTGAATATCCCCGAAACGTAGTTCTCCAGGAACTTGGTGCTTGCTTCCTACCAGTTCTTCTGTGAGATGCCCAGCAAGCGAGAGGATTGCAAGTTACTGATGTCAGCAGGGATACCGCATTTCTGTTCGGGATGGGCTCGGAGCTGGGGAAGAGATACCTTCACCAGTGCCGAGCTATTATTGCTGAATCCTGCCCTCTTCAAGAAGCATATCGTTGCCTATGCATCAGTTGTGAGACACGGGCTGATCCCTAACTTATTGGATCATGGCGAGCAGCCACGCTTTAACTGTCGAGATGCGGTGTGGTGGTATCTTCGTGCTGTCTACCTGTATGTCAATAGCACCAAGGACTACAAGATTCTTTCCGAAGAGATATAGCTAACGTTTCTAGATGACTCTAAACTTGACCACGAGTCAAAGTTGAAGCATGGAGCAAAACTAACGAAGACACTCGAGCAGATTCTATAACAACTGTTCCAGGCAGCCGCAGACGGAGTCTACTTCCGCGAGTGGAACTCCGGCATCCAAATCGACTCCAACATGAAGAACGAAGGGTTTAACATCAGTCTTCAAGCTGATGTGAATACTGGTTTTATCGTTGGCGGCAACATCCACAATTGCTTGACGTGGATGGACAAGATGGGTTCTTCCGAGAATGCCAAGACAAAAGGTTGCCCAGCAACTTCACGCAACGGAGCACCAGTGTAACTCGTAGGGTTGCTAAAATTCTGTCTGGATCACTATAACTAACTCTTCTTGGAAGGACACATCAAATTCAACACAGTTCGCATCAACGATAACGTGTTCAAGTTTACCGATTGGAGCCGGCAGATTCAGGAGAACTTCGAAAAGTGGTTCTGGATTCCTGAAGAGCTCAGCAAGAAAAGGCATCAGTCGGTCGAGGATAAGTACGTCAAGCTCAAGGGTATGTACAAGGATGTTGTCAAGTCCAGCATTGCTTCTGAGGAGTATCGTTTGCGACCCAATGCTCTCATCACCCTTGCTTTGGCTCCTGAATTGGTAACTCCCTAACACGCCAAAAGGTACCTATCTCTGATAAGTGCCCGGCTCGTCAAAGATAACTCTATCGGTGTGGGCACACTCGATCGGGTGCATCAATCCCTGTACTGTTAGTACTATGACAACGACGACGACACGGACAATTATATTACAGCCCATGGATTCAGCTACCACAACGGCCCAGAATGGGTTTGGTTGTACGGGTTCTACATCAAAGCACTCTTGAACTTCCAGCAGGCTCCAACGACCCACAGAAATGCGATGGCACTTTTGCAGAACCACATTCGACACATTAAAAATAATATGTGGATGAGCTTACCCGAAATCACTAACGTCGGTGGTTAGCCCAACAAGTAGACTTGCTTTCTATCTTAGGTTTTCGTGTCCTGCGCAGGCCTGGTCCATATCGTCGATTCTCCTAGCGCTCAGTGCAATCGAAGAAATCAAGGAATAATGAATCGATTGATCAGACTAAAATATCATGCGTTGGTGAGGGATTCCGCAAGGACAAGTGGCACAAGTATGTTCATCTCCTCTTCCTGTTGTTCCTCTACCGCGTAAAAGCAAGGATCCATAATCTTAGCGGATACCACGAAATGGTCGAAAGGGTGTTCCTCGTTGGGTAAGAGCTGGTTAGCAGGTTCATGCTGAGCTATGGTCTCGATTTTGCCACTTGAAAGAGGAAAGTTGGAGATAAGGTAGTCTTTGGCCTCTTCTACAAGGATGTCCGATTTGTGGAACTGAAACTGCATCATAGTGCGCTTCTTCGCAGTGGTAATAGCCTCGAAATCGGGGAATATGTAGAACTCGTTGAGTTTGACCTTCTGGTTGGCATCAAGTCCCATGATAATTTTGACATGCTCCTCCTCCACTAGCTTCCAAAGCGTTGATTGCATGCTATTCAGCTGCTCAAACCGGTGCTGCTTGGAGCTCAAATGCACACTCAGCAGCACAATGTTGTCGTTACACAAAAGATAGCATGAGTCGTCATTGAAGTTGAGGATCTTGTCGTAGCGTTCATGGAATCTTTCGTTAGGGGTCGGCCTGAGTTTCTACTGCTTATAGCAAATCATGGAGTTGGCCCTCACCAAACAGTGATAGCCAGCTGGCAGGTATGGCTCCCAGCTGAAATCACCAGCTTCCTGGATGAAGAACACATCCAATTGCTTGGCATCGATGTATTCGCATACTTCACGAATCTTGCGGTGGAGGTTGAGGAAACTCTTAGAATGCCAGTCGTTGAGGCATTTGAGGTATGGCTGTGGATCCAATTTTTTAATTGTGTCGATGTTGTACGACTCGCCGTAGACGTAGAGAAGAGCTGACTAATAGGCGATCCAGTCGAACAACATGGCAAGCTCAATCATGTCGGAGGTAGGCTTATGAGCATCCAGTAGATGCTTACTCTTCGAAAACAAGTACTTCCAGATGACTTTGAACTCGTGGGTGTTGAGCAGCTTCCCATCGACTACTCCCACGTCGTTCTGGTAGAGGATCGAGTAGCGCTCCTTCTTGAGCAGCACATCTATCTTACCCACGTTCCAGCTAAACCCTGGTTGCTTGACTTGCGTGTACTTCTCTGCAAGGTCTGTGAAGATTTGGCTCAAACGTTTCATCTCGGGGCTGCCATCGTGGTACTCGAACGGAGAGTTGTTGGGACCCGAGAAATTGAGGGTGGACACGGTCAGTTCGTTTGGACCGGCAATACTCAAAGATTCCGCGGCGGGAGTGGTCGGTGACACTGGGCTTGTGGGCTCGGATAGCTTCATTCTTTGCATGCTTACCGCTGTTATTTGTTATAAGACAGCGTATTTGTGCAACCTATGGGATACGCTCATGTAGTTAGTATGCAGCTGAGGGGGGAGGGCAGTAGCGGGGAAATATGCTGTCAGGCAGAAGAAGAAACAAGCTTAAGCATTGAACTCTACGACACCAGTGCGATTTTTCCGATGGCGAAACTGTATAGCTGCCTGTTTGTTAAATTTTACTTAATTATCGATGCAGTTGATTTGAACTTCCCTACCTGATGAGGCTATTAGTTTTAGTCAAACACAGTGGTCTCTTATCCCTAAACTCGCCGAGTCGATTCGAAACAAGCAATCCCCGTTGTATGAGCAACCTAAAGTTTAAAAACGAGTAGGGGATGTTGATGATTGCCATAGTTACCTACCAGCATCTGTCATTTCTGGTTTTGCGTGGTCATCCGAAATGCTTCTGTGGAAATACTTTCGAAGCGATGGAATTCTCGACGTCAGTACGTCGTTGGAAATCCTAACGAAGCGACCCACTCAAGAAGAGCTGCTCGCTGGTGC
>ERZ724508.796-NODE-796-length-20947-cov-5.492868_pt1 | contig 20947 bp, 30 predicted proteins | sample MGYA00376041_ERZ724508 | MGnify/ENA primary metagenome ERZ724508 (study PRJEB28724, sample SAMN07190887) | wastewater metagenome | isolation source: effluent of sewage treatment plant in Hong Hong | place: USA: Christiansburg, Virginia | collected 2016-03-01 ...
CCCAACAGTTCCTACAGATTCTTTGAAATTCTTCTCTTCGACTGCTCTATTTGCTGGATAATTGGTTTGGGGACCTCCCGGACCGGCTCCAACGACTTTCCTTTGTTCTTGGGATCGACGTTTTGCTTTTGGTTTGGATTCTTCGTGTCGAGTTTTTTAATATCGTCGACCTTCTTATTCGTCGGTTGTTTCCCGTTGTTGCTTTCGTTTTTATTCGCCTGTTGGACACTATTGGTTTGTTCTTTGGCATTTCCAGTAATAACACTCTTTTGATCTTTGGAGTTCCCACCTTGCTTTTTACTCAGAGGCTCTCCTGCTGTTTGGCCCGTTGCATTCACCTTCGGATCGAGAGGTTTAACTGGCTCTTGCTTCGGAGGTTCCTTCTTTTCTTCTTGCTTGTTTCCTTGGTGCTTGCTGTGGTTGACCTAGAGCTTTATCTTTTCGGACATCGCCTAATAAACTATATGTTTTGCTATTGTATTGAACTGAGGGAACAGTGCTGGTAAGGCTATTATTCAATGCTCATGCGATCACTTTTCATTTAGCGGTGTCGTCGTTCCACTGGGCTATCATTGCCCTTCTTTCTTCGGAGTTTCGTTCCACACTCTTTGAATCATCAGAACGTTTTCTCTTACGGTCCTTCTCCTTCTTGTTTGACCGAGAGCGTGAGCGAGAGCGGTCTTTTTTCTTTCTATCACGATCACGATCCCGAGATCTGTCACGATCTCTTTCTCTGTCTCGATCTTTGTGATCTCGATGTTTGTCACGATCTCGACCATGATCGCGGTCTCTGTCACGACCATAATCACGCTCCCTGTCATGGCCACGATCCCGTTCTCTATCCCTATCTCGATCTCTATCACGATCCCCGCGATCACCACGATCTTTGCCTCCTCGGTCATCCTTCTTCTTCTTGTCTCTTGATTTTGACCTTTCCTCGGACTCCTTCTTCACACGATATTCTGGATGCTGCAGATACATCTCCGCAAAGAGCTCCTTTTTGAATGAGCGGGAAAGTGGTTTGATATGCATATAGTTGCAGTAACCTCCACGCTTGCAACTGCCATCGAGATATTGTTTACACTTGGCGTTGCTGAAGTCAGTGACAGGAGAGTAGTGCGCAATAATCTTGCGTCCATTGTAGAAGCGTCCATTGATATTTTTCATGGCATTTTCTGCATACTCTTCGGAAGAAAACTTGACGTAGGCGTTTCCCACGATATGCTCACCGAGGTTGTCCACCACGATCATCTCCTCTACCTCGCCGAGATTGCTCATTTCCGTGAATACGTTTTCGTAGAACTGTTCGAACCTAAACACCTAAGACTGTGGGGGTACCTGGTCATGGCCTTTTCGGCATCCTCGCTGCTAACGTGGTTTCCTGTTGTCAGTGCTGTTTCAACTGCTGTGTTTTCGTACATGTGCTCCAACATCAAAGTTTAGCTGATCGGCGGCTTGTTGTGGATGCGTTCACAGCTGTCTCCATATCGGCAGGCTCCCATCTTGAAGAAGAAGGGACAGTTAACCTTGTCCATCTACGTTCCGTAGACTCTGGACAACCTGTCAGCCATTAAATCTATTATAATTTCAAAACTCTTTGGGCCGTATAAGAGGCAGCCTAGAAATCTCAACTAAATATGGACGCACCACAGTCACAATCAAATTTTGTTGCAGTAGCGGTCGACGATGGGCAGCAATTTCGACATTCCATGCTTTTCGCAGCTTTCTACAAACAGCTTGACATATTGATAGGCGTATTCGCTCATCTTTCCACAGCGTGCCTCGAAGTAGTTCATGCTGTCCTTCAAGCAGTCGAAGTTGATGTTGGCAACATCGTAAGTACCGTCGAGTCCGATCTCGTGCTTCACGGAGTAGAAGATGTTGTCGTTCAGCTGCATAGATCGCATCTCCTTCAGAAGTTCCTGGAGGTTCTACTCGGTACGTGCAGCTTGATACTTGTTAGTCAAGTAGTTGATCTTGATGTGGTAAGGGCGTTGGTTGCGAAGAGACCTGTTTGACTCCGTGTTGGAAGTGGTCTTGGAAGTTCGGCGAAGTGACTGTCCGGCTCCGATAAAAGCGGATACAACATCTTGAGTGTAGCTCACATCTCCCCATTGCATCACCACACTTAGGTTGGTGAGTTTCTTAACCTTGACGAACTGAGTATCAAGGGTTTCGGTGCTGATATCAGCGCTATCAATGTCTTCGATGAAGCTTACACTGAAGAGGTCACCCAAACAGGTACCAAGGTGTTTATTCTGGATGACATCGTCGGGAGAGCAATAGGTGGCCCAAGAAGATTCACTTGTTCCAGCAGCAGACAAGGCATAGATGTTCGTGTTCTTTGGAAGGTTGACGAACATAGAACCAGACTCGCAAGTCTCCAAATAGAAGACCAGCTTGCTGTAGCGACCCCTCATTTTGTTGAGGGTTGTGATGAGATCGTTGGCGTAGAGATATTGGGTGGGGAAGGCAATCAGTCCGGTTGCTCCATGGTCAGAGAAAAAGATGAACACATTGTCTGCCGAGGTTGACTCGAGAACCCTTCCAGTACCCTTACCAGTAACACCAGCCTTATTACCAGTGAGCACGTCCATGAAGACCTGTGGGGTGACGCTACCGCCCTTGTAATCAATTTTGACGCCGGCATAGACATCAACACCAGGGTTAGCATAACTCGGCTTGTTGAATACTTTGCCTGGGAAGGGATTGGTGCTGTCTTTAGCGATGTCGTCGTAGGCAAGGACGATAATGTTGTCGGGATTCATTCCTTTTTTGATTAGAGATTGGTATGCGTGGAAGACATCGGCCTGATGACGGTAGTTGTAGAAACCATCAGAGCCAGCGACAAGGACTGCCCAGTTTGCGCAGTAAGACAGAGTGAGCAGAAGGGCAAGCGCTACTGCGAATGAAATTTTCATAAGATAGGAATATTGATTAATTAAGACGACGTTATGCGATATAAAGCGACTGCACGGAACGAATGAGAAAAGATCGGGCCAAGCTTACGCATTCTCATTTTGGAATCACTTCTTCGTTCATTCCCAATTACCAATTCAAAAGGGTTGGAGCGACCAAACGAGTTTCAGTCATATTTTTTGAACACTCATGTGGTCGAATTACTTACGGGTCTTTGAACTGGTCATCCTGTACGGCGTGCCTCTCTTCGAGTCTCTCGAAGCGCTCAAGAAGGACTCAGGCACTAGCAAACTCAAGAAGTGGGCAGTTTTCTGGGCTATCCAATTTCTGCTCAACTCGCTCGGTGCAATGTTTTCATTCCTCTCCAAGTAAGCACCAGACAACTCAGCTTCGTCATTCGAATTCTCCATCTTGCTTTTACAGTATGGTTGTACCACCCGACTTACAACGGCAGTCTCTACATTAGCGAAGTAGTAGACAAAATCGCTCCGAGGAGCATTGATGTTCTGTAAGGCCAGCATTAATCTTAGTCTTCGAGACGGCCCATTGAGTTCTCTCAAATTGATCGAACCTGAACCCAAACCTACTCCAAACAGCATGGCCGCAAGTCGAGTTACACGCAGCTATGTGAGAGGTTTGCAGAAACCTGTATGATTTATCATGAAGAAAAAAGTCGAGGAGAAAAAATGTAACACTCTTCCAGTTAGCCGTAGAAATCGTGGCAGTCTTCGCTCCGGGGCTATTCTGGCAGTACAAGCAATGGTCACCTGAAGAGTTAACACAACTCGACGGCTTCCTAACCAACTTTGACAAGGAACTACGTGCATTGCTGTTGGAACCCACACTTGAAGGGAACTACCGTCTCCTATGTGAGAAGGTTGGAACATGCATACATCCTTCCCTTGTCGAACGAAAGAAGAACCAGGAATTCAAGCAGCTGGCGGAGGATGGTTACGGGGAGAAGTATGCTATCTTCTTGAACCATCGAGTAGATGTAGCGACCCTCAAACTCCTCTCGTATGTCCTGCCGATAGTCAAGGTTAACAGCCTGAAGTTCAGTAATAACAGTCTAAGCGAAGACGAACTCAAAGCTGTCGCTGCTTTGATCAATAAGGACGGTACTCAATGTCTAATCTTAGAATCGGTAACAACCGTCTTCTTTGAGTGGAACCCTCTAGGAGCCTTCCCGCAAAGTTTGCAAACTTCTTTTGTGTGTGGACTGCTTCGGCCAACTGTGACCAATTTGATTTTGAGATCAAGTTCGCTCGGAGATGCAATTGTGAAGGAGCTCGTCTCAAAGATCCTATCAAATGCTGACTGCAAGCTCAAATATCTGGATCTGTACGACAATGCTTTGACGGGTGAGTGCTCTCAATCCCTCTCCAAACTTTTAGAAGAAAACCGCAGCATCGAGTACCTTGGCTTGTCCAAGAACAATTTTGCTGAGAATGAGACTCTGCAGGCGTTGTTCAACAGCATCGGCAACATCAAACTATCTGCAGAAGAATACCAGAGTTACAAGAAGCTGGAGAAGGACCGTGATGAAGTTTTGGAGAGGAACAAAAAGAAGAAGAAAGGAGCTCCCGATGAGCCAGTCCCCTTTCTCTTGAAGGTTCAAGAAATAGATGGCTAATGGTACTACGCCAAGAACTCCAAGTTGAGAGGAATCACATTAGGTTGGTGCAAACTGAAAAAGGACAATACCTCACTGCTGAAATCATTTGTGCAGCGCATCAATAAAAACGAGAAAGAACCATCATTTGAGCTTGTGCTCACTGGAAACGATTTTAGCAAGATAGCTGCCGAAGAGCTGAAAGAGCTACCAGGAATCAAAATCTGATATCGCGCTAACCTTTCGAATTCATTGTTACTGTAGCGAAAGCATCATCACTCGGAATGGCGCTTATGCATCTCCATTTTGAGCAGATCCTCCAACCGGCTGGATTCATCTAAACAGTAGTTCAGAAGTTCTTGATCGTTTGGGCTGACAAGCTTCCAGCAATTCCACATCAGCTCCAGTGGTTCCTTGACTCGCACCAACCCATCGAAGTACTCTCTGGCGTACTCAAATGACGTTGAAGGTTTGACTCTCGTGGTCCTGTGCTTATTGAACTCCATACGCAGTACTGACTTGAAGTCACTCTTCTCCTCAATTTCTATCAGCTCGTAAGGTTTCTTGATCACATAGTGGGAGGCAGGCCTTGTTGTAGTAAACATTGTCTTTTCGGCATAGGTGCTATCGGATTGGATAACTTTACCTGAAAGCTCGGCCTCTTGACCGACCCTTCGCAGCAGGTTTTAGCATCTTTCTAAGTAGGTATCAACTCTTTCTTTCGCAGTCCCCTTGATGGTGCCAGCATTGATATAAGCGCTGGTGAGGCTTGTAGTCTTCTTGCTTGACGCCTTCTCCTTCCTTAGCAGGTAGTCGGAGTACCAGAGCAGACTAAGGTATCCGACTGCACTGTAGGCCATTGCAGTTGGAATAATCCAGCTCATTCGAACCTGCTTATCATTATACCACGCAGTTCTATTATCTCTGTTCAATCAAGTCAATCCAAGAGAACAACACATTTATCACACTCCCGACCTCCTGAATTGCAAGTCATGTGTCGATTAGGGTTTTGATGTAGCTTGGTATTTGCCCGACAGTCCCAGGTGGCTCCCGCCTCAACCACTGGATAATCTACTGAAGCAAATGCTATCTCTCAGACATCCTAATGTACAATTCCTTCAATCGCTTCTGAGATGTAACACCATCGGCAGATCCTTCATTGGTTCTCCGATAGATTCTCTATGGAGTAAAATTACCACTCACTGCTGGGCTTGTTTTGCGAGTGATGCGGCTTTATTGGTCGAACCGGGGAAGTTCGATGTTGTCGAAACTGCTCGGCAGAAGGATTGCTTAGATTTCCTTTGTGATGATTGCAATGTCACGGGTGACGATATCTAGGGTTTGCGTCTCAACGTTTAAGGTATGTATCGTGGGCTGATGGTGACGCCCCTGTGTCAGCAGCGAGTCATCTTTGATGACTTTGAAAAGGTATCGACAATTTGGGCAGCAAACTTGCTTGAACATGGTCTGGAGTTTATTAGGTGACTTCCTTTCGGTTTTTGGAGGAGTATACCTCGTGGGTGATACACTAGCTCTAAGCTTCGGTTCGGTCTTCAGCTTCAAGGCAGGTACCGGTGAAGGTTTACGTACAAATGATGGGCTTCGGCTCTTGCCACTCCGGTCCGTAAGCATAATTAAAAATTATTAAAGCACTGACGCCTTAAAGTAACTGCCTCTGCTGGCGATAATTATAATTCGAGAAATTAAACGGGAGCGATGAGGATGTTATCGGAAGTCTGCGCTTTCAGAAGAAGACCCAAACGGTTGACAGTCTTTCGAAGGAAGACAAAGCATGTTGCTTTGAACGAATAGACCACTGGCTCGGAGGGTTCTCTCGAGGATGGTGAACTTGTGGAAGTCTAACAATCGTTTCCATTGCCGAAGGAAGAGCTGTTGAGGGCGGTAAGGACTCTGTACGACTTGACGTTCCGCCAGCGCTATCGCGATGATGTTCTGCTGTGTAGTTTAAGCCTTTTCAAAAAGTATATACGGATGGGTCGGCTGGCCGCCACAACAGTCGTACTCGCAGCTTGCTTCCACCTATCTGCGCAGCTTCTGGAGAACCATCCACCAAGCTACAGCGAGCTTGTGAGCCTGTGCCTCTACCAATTCACGAGGGACAAGCTAGCAGAGATAGAGAGCGAACTGTTGATAGCGACCTAATTCGACATAACCTGCAACTTTTCAGACAACATACGAGCGCAACTCAGGGAGTAGCTGAGGTAGATGTCAATTCGAGTCATTGACGACCAGCCCCATCTTCTGATTTTTTCGAATTTCTGAATAAATTCAAATGCTTGACTTATCACTCGAAGGTGCTCACTGTAAAGATCCGATTATAAATGCTCTGGAAGTAGGCGGTGTAGTGCTCAATGTACCTGCTGGAGTGGTCGACCAGCTGTTCGAACCGCTGCAAGTCTGTATGCTCCATCATGAGATCCTGCTTGAGCACTCGGTAGGCAAGCATGCCGATCTCCATCAGGTGCACCACGCGGTTGATCCAAGGCACCGAAGTGTTGAGCCTGGAGTACTGTTTGAGCGTCAGCAGCTTCTGCGGGGAATCGGGTAGGTTAACCACGAGAAAAGTGAATTTGAAGTTGAAGCGTTGGTTGATGAAGGTGCTGTTAAAGGTGATGCTGTCTGGTGACTCGCACTCCTTCAGCTCGAGGTTGGTGAGTATGTCGAGGATCATCCAGTTCTCGACTGTGTTGATCTTCAGGATAAACTTAAATTCCTCGGGTTTAAACTCGTGAATTTGGTACTCTCGCTACATGCCCAGACTGACCTTGGCATCGTTCACAAAGCATTGGTAGGGGGTACCTTCTCCCAGCTTCAATGGTCTGAAGCCGAGTCGAGTGAACATTACCAGAAGGTTTTCTTATAACTTCTTGTAGCGCTACTATTCGGTGATTGCTGTTTTGTTGGGTTGCTTTTTACTCTCTGATCGGGTATCTATGAAATAGTGATTCGCCTCTTCGGCAGAACAACCCTTCGGCAGGGAAAATTTGGCTTCAAGCTGTAGTTTTAGTTGCTCACCACAGGCTTCGTAGTTCTATCTGGACTCCACTAACCAGCGCAGCTTTAGTTCGTCAAGGTAGGTCAAGTTCAAGATGGGATCCAACCTTTTCTTGGACTCGTTGGACTCATTGTTGTGATCGCTGTTGGACTCCTTGTTGGGCTTTCTCTTGGACTAGTCCATTTTATTCATGACATTCAGAAGGGAGTAGTTACAGATTTCCAGCAGCTTGCTACAGTTGAGGAACATTTGGGTCCCTTCAAGCCGCTATGTGAATTCTCTGTCGCTGGGGTTGTTCTGAGAGAGTTTTGGTAGCACTTACTTGAATTTCTAAATAAAATGAACGTAGCGCTTTGAGCTTTCCAGCTTCTGAGGGACTTTGCTCACCCTCTAGACTCGTTCTGCAAAATACGCATTCCACACCTCGTTGAAGAGCTTACATAACTTGGAATTTGATCTGCTAGCCTTGGGAGGGTCGGGGCTCAACGAATATACTAAGAACATTTTGGATTCTGATCGCTCGTTCTCACTTTCTTTCAGCTTCTTCATGTCAAGTTTGCCCAGCTTGGCACCGTAGAGGATGATGTTTTACAGGACGTAGGCAAGTTCAGTGATGCAGCGTGCCAGCGTAACCGCAGTGACATCCTCATCTTTGGCCAATGGTACCAGCTAGTGGCTTCTCTCGCGAACGAACAGCCTTTCCGACAGCACATGCATTGGGAAGTCCGAGTATTTCTCAATTTCCTTCAGGAGCGCTTCAGTTTCCTTCGACAACTATTTGGCTGCACTCGCACTTGAAGGTAATTAATACATTGCCGATGCTCAATATTAAATGGCAAGATAGGTCATTCCAGCTCAGAAGTTTCCTCTGGAAGTTCATCGATGCGGGTCAGCAGCCCAGCGATGTGGTTTTGGAGTGTTGTCTCGAAGCGAACTCGCATTTATTAACTGAGGTTGTGCTTGGCAGCCAGAGCCAGCGCCACAATCTTTGCACTCTCACCTTCGTACACTATCAGCTTTTCCTTCTGCCCCTCCCCGAGATTGACATCGACCGAGAGCAGTGGTATTCTCTTTGAACTGTGACGACCGGTATTTGCCTTGGTAGAAACTTCAGAGCCAAGCGGGCGAAGGTTAAAGAGTTCATTCGGCGGTTCACGGTAGGCAGTAAGCTTCGACTGTTTCTTTGGACTTGTCTGTTGAGTAGCTGCTTGGGTTTGCTTCGGCTTGATGTTGCCTAACGGTTGATTTTCCTTTTCTATCGGTTGTTTGCGTCTCATCTTCATGTTGTTCTTTTTCAGCTCAACAATCTTTGGCAATTGATTTTTTCTAAGCTGGTGGTGTTCCCGGATAAGTCTCGTAACAAATGTACCTTCGGTTGGACCCGATTTGGGAGCGTGCTTCGTTACCTCCTCGAAGAAGTCCTTTTCAGGTCTTTCATAGAATTTTGAGTGCTATTTGCTGGGCGAGCAGCCATGTCTAAGTACCCTGAAGCAGCGATATTCGTTTGAAAGTCGAGACTGTAAATCAGTCGTAAGGATAAGCTTCATATCGCTTGACAAGTAATACTTGTCTGTCTCCACTGGAGTACGATGAGGAACATTGATACCTTAAATTGCTTCGAGGAGTGTTCTCATGTTGCCCAGCATCATTCCGCCATATTCCTCTCCTCCGAGAGTTTCCCAAAGACTTCTAGCGACTCGCACTTCCTTTGCAGTGGCGTATCTCAGCATCACGAGGATATCCCAAAACGATTCGAAGTCAAGGAAGCACTACCCAGCTTGGAGGTGCAAATGTCGGCTGTGGTCAATGCCCACCACTGCTTGGTGGAGCTACTCATTTAACTAGTTTAGCCTTTGTTCGGGCAGACACGGGGTTGGCTGTTTTGATGGTTGCTCGTAAGTAGAGGAATGGTTTGTCTTCAACCAAGCCCCATCACGAATGAGTTGATGGTTGCTCTTGGATCTTCTCCCCATCGTGGTCGAGTGATCTTTCAGTTTGCTTTCAGACTTGCTTTTGACGCAGCTCCTTCTGAGAGAATATTTGGCGGGGATGTTCGCTGCACTGCGTGTCAACACCCGGCTTCCTTCACGTTTGAGCTCTGATCTATTTTTCTCGCGACCTGGGTTGACTATTTCGTTGTAGAGTTGACTGAACGACTTTACGCTGGTAAGTCGTTGCTAAGGACGGTTGCGGCTGTCTTCAGCTCGAGCAGCGTGATAGTGGTCGACCTGCCTAACAAGTTCCTAGCCGCATCGACTCATTCGTTAGCCGGTATAAAGTATAAGCCTAAAACAGAATATACACAGCTCATTCGAAGCCAATCTTCTGGAAGAAGTAATTCAGGAAGATCTGCGTCTTCAGGAACCTCTCCATAAAGGGGTCTTTCTCCTTCTTGTTCCGCAGAATTTCTCGTTGCACCTCTTCGGAGATGAGAGTTGCTTCGTCGTGTGTCTCATGATTCACCCGAGTCCGGATTCGATCGCTCACCACTTTGATGGCCTCGCTGTCAGGGACCTCACGTGCAAATTCTATCTCGAAGAAGTAGTTGAGGTTGTTGACGATCAGCAGGCACTGCTCCTTCTCCTCCTTGCTGGCGTTAAATGAATATTCCGCTTCTTCCTTCTTCTTCTTAAAGAAAGCCAGTCCTTTCTCGTAAATTTTAAAGAAGTCCTTTACGATCTTCTTCAATTTATCGCTGCGAGGCCGTTTATCCTTTCGGTTGTCGAATATTACTGCCTCCTCATTAAGAAGAACGTAGGTCTTGCTATCGTGTTCGGGGTTGTAATGTTCTTGAAGCCACTTTCCAGAACGATTGACCCCGAGTATGATTGGAGTGATTGCATCCAAAAACGATTCCTCAAAGACGATGTACACACAAGGATGAGGGTACCCGAACGGCCTGAATAGGACTTCAGTGAAGAGGTAGATAGTGTAGGTGAGTATGTGGATGTTCTAGCAGACGAACACAACCTGCTCCTCCATGAGAACTGCCAGGAGCACCTCGTAGAAGGTATCCTTGGTAAACATGCGTAAGACAGCGAAGATCCAGCCTGCCAGGTTGGTATAAGCAAGCTGCCCGCGCTCCGTGTTGAGCCTGAGAACATCACCACCGAATATGAATTCATAGTTGTAGTTGTAGATCATCGCCGCACGGTTGAACGACTAAATGATGTTATTGTAGCTTTCGCTGAGACGACGGTTGATAAACTCACTGTCAAGCTTGCCGACTGTCTCCATGTTGTTCTGGAAGATGTTCAACCGCTAGATCTTCAGCTCATTGAACAGCGTTATCAGCACGCTCTCAAAGAATTCGAAGAATGGGTATAAAGTGAAGATACTGAGCACACGCTTCGAAGAGTAAATCTCGTTGGTAGTCTTGGAAGTATGCCGCTGGATCGGAGGAACTTCCTGTTCGGCAGGGTCAATGTGCTCATTGTCCAGCACTAACGACTTCTCGTCTTCCTCCCGGCACTCCACCATTGAGAATTCATTGATGCGGATGCATATGCAGAACAGTTTGTGCTCTGGATTGACCTAAGCCAGCAACTCCAGCTCCTCCTTTCGCAGATGTTTGAGGTCCATGTCGTCTGACTTAAAAGCGTAGATGAAGTTGGATTGCTTCTTGTGGTTCTGGAACATTATCGAGTTTATCTCCTGCAATCGCTTCTCCTTCTTCACTTTCTTCAGGTTTAGTCCGTTCGGCAGCAGGTAGTGAGCTGTTTGGCTGTAGTAGTCTTCATCGAAGAGTTTGAAGAGTGAGTATACCAACTCTGGGTCTGCTTCCAGATCCTTTCGAGCCACGAGCTCACCTACGGTTGATGGTTTCAGGCCGAAGATGCACAAGTCCGATATCAGTCTTTGGTTCACCTTCTTCGTCACTGGCTCCTCCAAGGAGTTCTTGACTTCCAGCCTACTTTGGAATACCTCCTCGTTGACGAAGGGTTGTGGCTGAAGCGTACGCTCAGCTTCAATTTCCTCCTGGCTGCTTTCGTCGAGATTGTTATTATTGAGTTCTGTTTAGGAACCTACTGAGCGCACGTTGCTGGTAAACGTCTTTTTGCTCTTCATCTCCTTGAGACGAATACGCTCGTCAATTCGCTTGGAGAATTCCAGTAGCTTGTCCCTGTTATCTCTGGTGATGTCAATCTTCTATAGAGAGTCAAGGCCCTTTCCAGACATTGAACTGTCGACCCGTTGGATGGACATGCGAATCGACGAGTGGTTGACTAGGTTCGATCGATTTTCATAGACCTGACAGCGGTTTTTGTAGTAGGCCAGCTCGTTTTCTAAGTCAACGGTAGAGCATACAGAGCTAGACAATGCGGGTCAGGTTTGGGCAGTCAGGTGAGCACAACGGAATGGCAGAACCGTTCTTTCGACGGTTCGACCTCATCGGACTATCTTTCTAATGGACAATGCTGTCCTCAGCCTACATAATTATTATGAAAGGAAATGGCCGGACCGTCGCTCATTCGAAGTATTTTTCATACAACAGAAATGGAAAAACTTATGTGAATACCGAACAGACTCCAGCAACTAAGTAGACACAGTAGCGTGACTGTAGGCACATGCTTCGGGCATCAGTACTCACTTTCCTATTGAATATTTTGGGCTTTCTCCTGGACATTCCTTGATTACGAAATAAGAGAATTCCTTTTCTTTACACTTCCGAAACTGTATTTTCGAGCCTTGAATGAAGTAACGCTCTTGCTGAGATTGTGGATTGGTATCTTATCTCCAAAGAATAATCTCGGCAATTGTGACTGAGTTGCAGCAAAAGTATATGAGTGTCAGAATCATCTGAACTCACAGATAGTATAAAGTTGAGATGGTCTTTTGGTGCTCAATGCCGCTCCTTCCACACAGGACTCCCTTATCAACCTCTTATTGCACCCTTACATACAAAAGAATACGCCTGCTAAGGAGATTAGTCCCAGACCATACTCAAGCCACACTCCCTTCTTCGTATTAAAAAACACTGGTCTCTGCTACTGACCGTCAGTCAAACTCATAACCAATCGGTAAGCGGCGGCAGGCTTCCAAAAAAGTATGATAAACTACCAACTGAAGATGATGTGAAATTCACGCTTCAAAAGAGAACATAAACCAACGAATAGCAAGCAGTAATCACCATCATTCAAGTTCAAGGTGTTAGTCTCTGAATAAGCCTGAGTGAACTTCTCTGAGAGGGACTGTCGACGCGCGTGAAACCACCTTCATTGCTGAGGATATTCAGGGATTGGTGCTGGCTATGGTTGATATTAGGCTCGGTAAGCGGCAACTCCAAACTCTTGTCCAGTGGTATCTCCTGAAGACTTTTAGGGAGGGACAACTTCGTAGCCTTTTCTTTTGGATTACACCCTACCGGGAAATTCGGGTGTTGGTTTTCGCAGGCAGTCTGCGGACCAGCAGAGATAGATGATCTCTTTGAGTCCGGGAGTTTTAAACAGGTGTTTGGCTTGTATACTGCCCTAATCAGTTACTCGCTGATGTTCAGCAGCCGGCAGTCCGGAGTCTTAACCTCTACGGTCTTTGCTGACGGAGAGGACGCGGCTGACTTCAAATCTGACCAACTTCTGCATACCTAGCGACCAGCACCGTTGTCCGACGCCTCGCTTTTGATCTCAAACTCTTCCGTCAGGTTTCTGTTTGGTACGCTCATGTGGTAATTATTATAATTCAACTCAGCTATGCTTGTAATCTCATCGAACATCATCAGAAGCGAATCTGCGACTCGATGTTACGAGCTAACTGAGGTTCCCATCTGTCTCCGTTCTCCAACAGCTTTTCCTTATTGTAGAAAAGCTCTTCATGAGTGACAGCTGTGAACTCGTAGTTCGGTCCTTCAACGATCGCGTCCACTGGGCAGGCATCTTGGCAGAACCCACAGTATATGCACTTCGTCATGTTGATATCGTAGCGGGTTGTGCGTCTAATTATTGCCAACTCTCACCTTGAACCATCGGGGCGAGGCTCACTTTCGATCGTAATAGCTCGAGCAGGGCAGGCTGCAGCGCAAAGCTTGCACGCGATACATCTTTCTTCACCAGTGGGGTATCGGCGAAGGGCATGCTCGCCTCTGAACTTTGGGCTGAGTGGCCCCTTCTCGTAGGGGTAGTAGATAGTCCACTCGGGCTCAAACGAGTAGAGAACTCCACAGAAGAATACCGGATAGAAGTATTACGGGCTTATCCACTACGTTGGTAAGTTTCTTACATTCATGTAAGCTGCATCCCACACGTCTGAGAAGTCTAATTCAGTAGGCTCGTTTCTGCCGTGGTAAAGGCGGATGGTCTCAGGTCCTGTGACCTCGAAGTCTCCGTACTCGGGGTTGTAGAACTTTTTGTTGTAAAATTTGCCATCTTTGGGGTTGGTGGTGTCCAACTTGATGTTGTCCTTCTTGAGGAATCCTACCGATAGTTGTTTAGGGTACCGCCTGCAAAACTATAGCTCGGTATCGCTAGCAATCGCGTGACGATGGACCTGGCCAGCATTTCTTTATAATGATTAGGGACCACCACCACCCTTAGGCGTTATTAATCTCGAATCAAAGTCGTTAGATGTCGGGTGAACACATCAACCCTGTGTGGAAGATTCGCAGGGGGCAGCATCCACCCCAGAACGTAAACAAGTCCAGAAGTCCTGTTTGCAGCTGCAGCTCGGCTCTCACGACTCGCAGCATTGAGTCACAGCCACTCTTGAAGAAGGTAGAGAGGTTAGAGAGAGAGGTGGAACGAAAGAATTTTGAACTGGACATGCTGCGTGAAGACGCACTAAAGAAATAACAATAGTTCCAGGCTACAATCCGCGAAAAAGACCAAATGCTGACACAGCTGAGGAAACTCGTTTCGAAGAATGTTGTGAAAAGCAGGCAGCTTTTAACTCTGAACAGCCAATTCGAGAGGGTAATGAGCAGCAACAAAGAAAACATCCCCTTAAACGTTGTACTCGAGCAAGAAACTATCTGCAAACGCAGGCTGGATGAGGAACAGCTGTCAGAAATCAAGAATGAGCCGAACATCGAAGACTCAGATCTTCGGTTTATGACTGAGATAAACCTGATGGGCCGTGAAGAGTCTTCGGAGGGTTGGACCGCAATGAACCTTGTCAACGGGCCAACGGACGTTCACCTGAGAATGTGAGCTGTACTTGACTATATCTGTTTGAATGGGTATTACTTCGACTGTACGAGTCACCCTGAGCTAATTATTAATTGTGAATCTGCAACCGACTATGTCGCATGAAAAGATGCTTACGGAAATCGAAGTGAAGTTGCTTACGCTCGAAGCGACCCCAAGCCTCCTGCTACGACCGGATGACGAATTTCGCATTGAGCTGTTCTTCGCCTGCAGCAGAACAACTTCCAAGGTGTTCCGGCTTCAAGGTAGTACCCCTCTATCATACCAGAAGGCAAATTGGACTTCGTCAAGCAAGGCATCAATAATCACTTGCGTATCAAGAACGTTGTCGGAACAACCCTAGAGTTTTGGTTGTCGCAAGTGAGCAGCAGCAAAAAGATCGTCGTACCATCTTTTCTAATCCAGGGTTATGGAACTATCGAAGTCGCCAGCCAGGACGGACAGCATACAGTCGAGTTTAAACTTGAAAATGAACTCTTCGCAAAGCTGGCAATCGACTTTACGAAGACCAGCCGGTCTATCGAGAAGCACATCGTGGTGGAGCCTGACGAAGATTTGCTGAAGAAGGTGGTGGATCCTGAGGAGGAACTGCGAAAGAAGGAGGAACAAGAGGCGAAGCGGCTGCGAGATCAGCAATAACAATAGGAGCTGGCAAAGCAACAAAAGCGCAAACCAGCGATAACTTTGACCACTTACAACAAGAAGGACGAACCATACACCTGATGAGATCTACGCAACATCATATTCCGGTTTTTGGGCTGAGCATAGCGAAGTACTCCACTATCTTCTTGTCTGTATTTGGGTAGAAGAACGGTGAGAGTTCCATATACGGCCAATATATTCCATACCTGTCAATAAGCGGAGCGAACTATTCCTTCGAACAGCGTTATTACAGCTCGGCAGTGAATTGAACCAGACAGCCGCAGGATTTTGCTTTGAGTTTAAAGGGGCACTTAAGGTAGTCGTTGTATTCATTCTCCTTGACTACTTTTACTAAGTTGTCCTCCTTGGAGAGGTCCCCCTTTTTCTCCAACTTTAAGAATGCTTCCTTAAGTTCTCTGCGATACATATCCAACTCCACTGAGTGCAAAGGTTCTTTGATGAAAGCCACATTCTCTATATCAGGACCGTCTCCTTGAATAGTGAGCAGGCTTGGAAGCCTAATTTCTTTGTGTTCCATGTAGATCATTAGTTAGTAATCACCTTTTTTGAGAAGGGCACCAGGCTTGTAGATTTCGATTTAGAACCGAAAATGTGTGATATTGAACTCCCATGCGTCCTTAAAAATGTCGATTGCAGAGGGCTCCGAGATGCAGCGGAGCAACACCAGAACGGAGGAGTAGTTGTAATCTTTGATCATATAACCCGATGGCAGTTCCCATTATTCCAACACATCTGACACCAACTAAGAGGGCTTTGAATTGAATCTAGACTATTTTTCAGGAATAAGTGGTTGGACAGGCATTATGACGATGTCGGGGCCATCGGAGATGGTCATTTGATCCAGGAAAACTTTGATGTTGGTGGAATTGCGGATGGTAAACCTTACACGGTAGTACCGTAGGGATGGGTTGTCGGGAAGCTTGAAGCCATTAGAATTACTGAGCAACGTCGACTCCCGCTTGAGTTTTGCTGACTTGAATCCGTACCAAGTGGATAGCGAATTTGGTTGCTTTTCAAGCCGACTACAAAGATTTTGGTAGAGGTGCTCGGCTGACAGATGGCGCAATCCATAACTTTCAGCGAGCTTTCCGCAACTAATCGCTACGTCAACTAGTTTGTTGTGTGACTCAAGAAGAATCACATTCTAACTCTTCTCTCCAGGCTTAACCTTTTTCTTGCTTTTGTCCTTCTCTTCTGCTTCTTCCTTTTTTATCTTCTCCTACAACTACCCTTTCAATGAACCCAGTTGGGTGTATTCCCTGGCTTTCTCTTGTTGCTCGTACAGACCCTTCAAAATTTGTAGGCAACGCTTATAAGAAGGGAAACGTGTTCTCCAATACTTATCGATGCCTATATAGTCCAGATCGAACTGCCTTTATCGTGACTTTGGTGCATTGCTTAGCCTCTCCAAGCCCAGCTCGTGCGTGTACTGCTTATAGACCAACCACAGTTGGCTTGTATCGGGAACTCGCTCCTACATCGTTGAGATTTATTATTTTATAGTCACAACATTTTCGCACTTATGGGAGCTGAGCTGACGACGGTTTTCAGGTCAAATGATATCCACTCGATCAACTACGAAATCATTCGTGCTAACCCCCAGGGTATTCCCGTAAGTGTCAAATGGGAAGGCCTATGGGATCGACTGAGCAAAGAAACAGAAGCAAGCAAGAAGCAATGGCTGTACCACTATGTGTGTGGTTTCCCCCAAATCGAGAGGTTATAGATCGGCTACAGATGCGAAAAAGACAGCGAAAGGCTACATACGATAAATTGTATAGCTGCGACGGAAAGTGCAATAGCTCGAGACCGGCAGAAGCTTGCGAAGAAACATCTGGTCAAATAACATACAGAGAACAGGCGAAGTAGGAAGGAGGACATGGAACTCGAAAGAAAGCAGATCAGCAGCAACCAAGAAGAAGATGTCGAAAAGATCAACAGAAAAATAAACCAGCGAAACTTGGTGCTACTGCATAAGAAGCATTGCCATTTGGAAATGCAATTGAAATGTCTACCGGCATCCAGCCATCCAGCAGAGAAGATGGTCATCAATTCACGAATCAAATCCATCAAGCTGCTTCTGGAAGACAAGTAGTGCGGGTGGCAGGACATTCCAAACTTTAATTGGTGCGAAATGGAAAGTTGTGCGCATCGCTGTATTGACTGATTCATCCCACCGGACTTTATAATACTCCATTCGTTAAGAGCGACCAGCGCATCATGACATCCCTGCAGAATAACATTCTCAACAAGTTCCCTGAACTCTACTCGTCTAGCAATGAGTGGGCTTTAATCGAGTACAAGCTGCAGCTGAGCATGGGAAGCACCACTGCAGTTGTCAAGAAAATCTGGAACGTATCGACGCCCAACATGTCCTCCAACTTCGATAAGAGAAACAAGGTAACCAGTGGGTAACTCAGGGAGCTCTGATCCTAGATTCCTTCAAGGAAACCCTTTCATTGGATTAAAACAACCGACTCGACAAAGTTTGTCAAAAGGGCTTTGAATTCGGCAGTCAGGGTCTTCGCTTTTCGGCTGGTTATACTCAAATCACGCCAACAGCAGGGCGTACCTACATGTTTTTGCTGTCAAAGATTGCTGTCGGAAAGTCGTTCTGCGTCCCTCTTAAAACTGTCGAGAAGTAGAAGGTGAGGCTACCAGATGGCTTCGACTCGATCTACATCTACAATGAAGATCAACGCCCTGACATCTTTCGGCACGAGTATATCCTCTTCGAGCAGCTGCAAGCACTTCCTTGCTACATCATCCAATTCGAGTTCGACCTACAGCGTGAACTCTCTCTGAAGGTAAAGAAGAATGTTAGTTGCAGCCACCCCTGTGCGATGTATGCCAAGACAACGTTGCCAAGATCTACTGCATCGTCGAGGATGCAAACTTTTGCCCTGAGTGTAATCTTGATCACCACAAGACCAAGCTAGCATCGAAGCATTCACGGGTGGATATCAGCTAAAAACCCAAGGGGTTCGGATTTTGTCCACAACATAACGACGTCAAGCAATAGCTATTCTGCTTGGTTTGCAATCTGCCTTTGTGTGTAAATTGCAAGATCAGCGGAGATCATATGACTGGTGAGATGGCCAACCATATGATTGTCCGAATCACTGATGCCTATAGCCAGTGCGTCGATAAGTCCCGTGAGATCGATCCGAACTTATAAAAAAGGAAGAATTTGCTGGCCGAATCACTTGGAAATATCGACGTCAAGATCAAGGAAATCAATAAGAATGCTTCTGCAATTGAGGAGCAGATCTATCAACTTCTCCAAAATGCCCTGAGGGAATTACAGGAACACACGCAGAAGAAGATGAGTTATCTCATAGGTGACCAGCTGGAACTCAAAAGACAGTATGACCAGATACAGTGGGTTGAGAGTTTCCTGCAGTACGAGCATGAGATACTGATGCCAAGCGACTTCCTTGCGGCTTGGGCAAGGCATCTCAAGCTCAGAAAGGAAATTCTTAATCTTGCCAACATTCCCATCATCACTGATGTGAAGGCAGATCTTAAAGTGGAAGGAAGAGTCAAGGTCATCACCGAAGGAATGTCCCGACTACCTGGCTCTGGATAGCCACAGATGGGGTTGGAAGGTGGTATGATGAGTCCAGACAAGTCAGGTGGGGGAGACAGGTACATCACAATCTACTCAGAAACGAAGACATCATGATAGGCTCGACACCGTTCCGCAGGAACATCTTCAATAAGCACCACATCGACAAGAATGCAATGATAATAAAGTCAGGGATGACTTCAAACATAAAAAATGTACTGCCTTAAAGCCAAGCCGGAAGAGGAACAGGCGAAGGTGGTGGTGATCTCAACCTCGGCATCAACAAGTGATCAAATCCTCTCTCAACAATTGACCTATCAATGGAGTGTCAGGTCGCCTTGACGATGATTTCTGACAGTCCTTCCTACCGGAGCATTTCTTTTAGCCGGAAGGGCTTGAGTAGTTCCGTGGTGCTCTTAACGAACTCATCCTTCTCCTCGAAATAGTTGACTGCCCAGAACTCCCCGTAATTTTCAACGCATCCCTTGGGGTACTGCAGAGTTGGAAGCATTTTACTTTTCATGTCGATTCGCACCTTGTCAAACATAGCCTTCTTGCGTTTGATCATACCTTCGTCTGGGGGAATGAAGAAGACGTAGTTGATGTCGATGAAGGTGCCGACCGTCTCTGTGAAGATTGTTTCGAAGTTATTCTTCATATTGGGCTCAGGAGATGGTTCAACAACCTTGTTACCGATGGGGTTGACCGGCGGCTCTGGGGGTTTATCGTCATCCTTCTTTCGGTGCTACTCGATCAAACTGCGTAGTTCGGGCAGCTTAGCAATTTCGATGCTCTTGAGCAGCGTGTTGTAGTAGTTCTCTAACTCCTTCTTCCTGCGCACGACAAACTCAGGATTGGTATTTCCGAACATCTTCTTCGGTGGGAAGTCAGGTAGCTCGCCCTTAGGAAAGTGAGTTTCACTCGCAGTGTGGATATCGAGAAGCTGGCTGAAGCGGCTCATAAACTGCCAACTTTTGCCTGTCCTCTTTTCGTTGACTTGTACGGTATACCAAACCGTCTTGCCGTCGATTTTGTGATCGACGAATTTCAGAGTGAATTCGGGCTCCATAATTAATTATTATGGACACCACTCCAGACGATCCCTCCTCCAAATTTTTGACTGCACTGCTCGGAGAAACTAACGAACTCAATTTCATACGATACTGCGAACGCAAGCTCAATCATACCAAGGGAGGAAGAGTTGATATCACACCCTGCGTGGAAAAACTCAGACAAGCCTTTGGGCTTGTCCTCAAACCCTTCCTCGAGGCGACTGCCCCAAAGGCTGAAGTATAACCTTGACATTGTGATGTATTCATGCAGCTTTCAGAAACGAACAGTTATCAACAGTAGATAGCCTCACTCACATGATGTTCCACTTGCCACGATGCTGGTAGCTTGCAAGGACTTTATGGGCCTGCCTCCTAATATCCGAGTCAGCGTCACGCCCAAACTCGTAGACTGCTTCCATAACTTGATCTTCAAGGCGGTCGGGACTGCCGTCGCAGATAATGTGTAGGACTCGTTGACGGATTCGGGCATCCTCGTCACCCACCATTTCAAAGACTCGCTTCCAGAACGAGTCGATGTCTCGCTCCACCTTGCATGGACATAGTTGCTTGACGGCCTCGAGCCTGATATCGGCGTCTTCAGAGTGGGTGTGCTCCAGAATCACGTCCATATCGTCAGTCTCACGGCAGAGACGCATGATATCTCGCTTGGTAGGACCAGTCGGGTCAAGTTGCTTCTTCTTATTGTAGACTCCCTTCTTACTCATCTGAATTATACTGATAGTTCAGCTGGCAGCTTTATATCCAATCAGAACTCTTTGATTAAAGGCACATACGATCATTACCGATGAGCAGTAGGCCCTCCTCCGACATTGCTGAGCCATATTCCAGTCGGGGTGTGAGTAGGCTAACTCAGCAGACTGGAGAACTCAGGTCGAATTGAGTTCTTGCCATTGCTTTGGAGTTCCTTCCAAAAATGTGTTGCTTTGGCGTTGAGCTGCTCCTATTTTGGTTTGTAGA
>ERZ724508.797-NODE-797-length-20944-cov-4.790320_pt1 | contig 20944 bp, 17 predicted proteins | sample MGYA00376041_ERZ724508 | MGnify/ENA primary metagenome ERZ724508 (study PRJEB28724, sample SAMN07190887) | wastewater metagenome | isolation source: effluent of sewage treatment plant in Hong Hong | place: USA: Christiansburg, Virginia | collected 2016-03-01 ...
ACTTTACTCTGAACGAACTCATGGAAGAACGTGAAGGCGTGAAGGATCTGCTGGGCTGATTAATACCTCCCTGCAGATATGAAAAAGCCCGGCCCTTCTTTTAAAGATTGGCCGGGCTTTTCTTTGGTGATTAGATGGCTATTGCGATAGGTCAGACCAATTTTTTCGGCGAGGTGATTACACCGTTGTTGTCCGCATAAACATACTGACCCTGCACAAACGTTATGCCGCCAAACGTAATATCAAGCCCGGTCTCGCCTACACCCTTGCGTACGCTCTTGAGTGGGATAGACGCTACCGCATGCACCCCAAGATCGAGTTCAGCCAGTGCATCTACATCCCGCACACAGCCATAAATGATCACGCCTTCCCAGCCATTTTGGACGGCGCTTACACCAATCAAGTCGCCCATCAGCGCACAGCGTAATGAACCACCGCCATCTACCATTAACACCTTGCCTTTACCGGGCGTAGCGAGCAGTTCTTTCACGCGTGAATTGTCTTCGTGGCATTTCACTGTGACGATCTCGCCACCAAAGGTTTCACGACCACCAAAGCTGGCAAACATGGGCTCGCAGACACGCACATCATCTGGATGGTCATCACACAAATCGCAGGTAACAAAGCTCATAACAGCTCCTTTTAAGCGTTAAAAATATTGGTGTGTTTAGGCCAATAGTGCCTGAATATCTTTGTAGCGGTATAAATGCGTTCCCGTAGTTGCGGGCTGCTGGGCAACGGCCACCATGGCGGCGGCGACATCGGCACCGGCCACGGGGTGGGTTGAGCTGAGCGGACCGCGAAGCAAGGGAGCGATAATTGAAGAGAGGCGAATTCCAAATGCCTCACCCTTTCGGTGCTCAGCACGCTCGCCAACCAGAAACGATGGCTGAAATATGCTTAGGCAGGAAAATCCCAAGGCACGGGTATCCATTTCTAGCATGCCTTTAACCCGGTTATAGAAAATGGGTGACCCGGGATTGGCACCAAGCGCTGACACAAGTAGGAAATGGCTAGTGCCATTGGCCTGCATACGGTGGGCAAACTCGAAGGCGTAGCCGTAATCCACCTTATGAAACTCCGCCTTGGTACCCGCTTTGCGAATAGTGGTTCCTAGGCAACAAAAGGCATGGTCTGCCTTCACATCCACCAGCTCTTCGCCCAGCTGATCGAACGGAACTTCCATCACCTGAAGCTTTTCATGCCGCATCTTGAGCGGGCGGCGAGTGACGGCAATCACTCGGTCATAGGTGGGTGAAGCCAATAAGAGACTCAAGCAATGGCCGCCAACCAAGCCAGTAGCTCCTATAACGATTGCTGTTTTTCCCGCCATAACACCCTCCTCATCTAGACCCGCAATTATGCCCTCAGTTCATACCCCGTAACACCTTCTCGCCGACTCCATCCCCTATCTTTGCAGCCAATAATTTGAGTAGCTATTCACTTTAAGTAGGTTTACGTTAACGTAAAGGTAAGCAATAATAAAAGCCCTAATCAGGAGGTGCTATGGGCCCTACCTTCACTATTTCGGCGCTCGCTCAAGAGTTTGACGTGACCACCCGGACCATCCGTTTCTACGAGGATGAAGGCCTGATCAGTCCGGAGCGTCGCGGGCAGGCCCGTATTTACACCGCCCGTGATCGGGTAATACTGAAGCTGATCATGCGCGGAAAGCGCCTAGGATTTTCTTTGGCTGAGTGTCGCGAACTGTTCGACCTCTACGACCCTGAGGGCGGCAATAAGGCACAGTTGCAACTCATGCTAGACAAACTGACTGAACGGCGCCGGGCGCTCGACCAGCAACTTAATGATATCCGCTTGATGCAAATCGAATTGGACTCTGCCGAAGCGCGTATTCGTGCCGCACAAGCAGGCCTACCCGTCAGTGATGACGCCTTTGAAAATAATAATGAGGACACCCCATGAGCTACACAGGAATGAACTTTGGACTTGGTGAAACCATCAACGCCCTACGCGATATGGTGGAGCAGTTCTCCTCAAAAGAAATTGCACCGCGTGCGGCCGATATTGATCGCCAAAACGATTTCCCTGCAGACTTGTGGTGCAAATTTGGTGACCTCGGCCTGCTCGGCATGACCGTTAGTGAAGAATACGGCGGCTGCAATATGGGCTATCTGGCACATGTCATTGCCATTGAGGAAATTTCCCGCGCCTCAGCTTCGGTTGGTCTCTCATACGGCGCCCACTCCAATCTTTGCGTCAACCAAATATTCCGTAATGGCAACGACGCCCAACGCACAAAGTACCTGCCAAAGCTGGTAAGTGGTGAGCACATTGGTGCACTTGCCATGAGCGAGCCGAATGCGGGATCAGATGTAGTCAGCATGAAACTTCGTGCCGATAAAAAAGGCGACCACTATGTGCTCAACGGCAACAAAATGTGGATCACCAACGGGCCAGATGCCAATACCTATGTGATCTATGCCAAAACGGACATCAATGCCGGCCCACGAGGCATTACTGCCTTTATCGTGGAGCGTGACTGGAAAGGATTTACGCGCCATCAGAAGTTAGACAAGTTAGGTATGCGCGGCTCCAACACATGCGAATTAGTCTTTCAGGACTGTGAAGTGCCTGAAGAAAATATTCTTGGCAAACTCAACGAAGGCGTAAAAGTACTGATGAGCGGCCTCGATTATGAGCGTGTTGTGCTGTCAGGAGGCCCAGTCGGGCTGATGCAAGCGTGTATGGATATCGTCATTCCTTATATCCATGACCGCAAGCAATTCGGCCAGGCCATTGGTGAATTCCAACTGATGCAAGGGAAAGTAGCCGACATGTACACGCTGCTCAATGCATCACGCGCTTATCTTTATACAGTGGCTCAAGCCTGTGACCGTGGCGAATCTACCCGCAAAGATGCAGCTGCCGTGATTCTCTACGCCGCTGAAAACTCAACGAAACTGGCACTGGATGCTATTCAGGTACTCGGCGGTAACGGCTATATGAACGAGAACCCTACAGGCCGATTCCTGCGCGATGCCAAGCTATATGAAATTGGTGCGGGCACCAGTGAAATTCGCCGTATGTTGATCGGCAGAGAGTTGTTCAACGAAACAAAATAAATTGCTGCTGTAGCGAGTGCATTTTTCATTAATAACTGTGTATGAAAGATGCATGTCACTTATCCGAAAAAAGGCAATGATATGCCCGTCATCAAATCGAAAATTAATTCGCACTCCCCCGGATTTCAGGAAAATTCCTTGCATCATCGCGCTCTCAGTGATGACTTGAACCGGCTCTTAGACCGTATTCGTGAGGGTGGCGGTGCAGTCGCCATTGCTCGTCACAAAGGCCGTGGCAAGCTTACGGCACGAGAGCGTATCAACGTATTGATCGACTCCGGCTCTCCTTTTCTGGAGCTGGCTCCTCTGGCTGCACATGATGTTTATGAAGAGGATGTACCCTCTGCGGGTATAGTTGCCGGCATTGGTCGCGTTAATGGGATTGAGTGCGTTATTGCTGCCAACGATGCAACTGTAAAGGGTGGCTCGTATTATCCCCTGACGGTTAAGAAGCACCTAAGGGCACAAACAATTGCTCAAGAAAATCGCCTACCCTGCATTTACCTAGTGGACTCCGGCGGTGCCAACCTGCCACGCCAAGATGAAGTCTTTCCGGATCACCTGCATTTTGGCCATATTTTTTTCAATCAAGCTAACATGTCGGCCGCCAATATTCCGCAAATTGCGGTGGTAATGGGCTCCTGTACTGCGGGAGGCGCTTATGTTCCAGCCATGGCTGACGAGGCCATTATTGTTAATCATCAAGGCACCATTTTCTTGGCAGGCCCACCACTGGTAAAAGCCGCCACAGGCGAAGTGGTATCGGCAGAAGACTTGGGCGGCGCAGAGCTGCACAGCCGCATTTCTGGCGTTACTGATCAACTGGCAGAAAGTGATGAGCACGCGCTGGCCCTTACTCGTGCTTCGATAGGCCGCCTTAACCGGGTTAAACAAATTGATCTGGATATCCGCGAGCCAGTGGCACCCCACTACCCTGCTGATGATATCTACGGCATTCTGCCTAAAGATGCGCGCGAGCCATTTGATGTGCGCGAGATCATCGCTCGCTTAGTAGACGGCTCTGAGTTTGATGAGTTCAAGCCTTTGTATGGCAGCACGTTGGTGACGGGGTTTGCTCGCTTGTGGGGCTATCCGGTCGGCATTATTGCCAACAACGGTATTCTTTTTTCCGAATCTGCATTGAAAGGCGCACACTTTATTGAGCTCTGCTGTCAGCGCAAAATACCCCTCGTTTTTTTGCAAAATATCACCGGCTTTATGGTTGGAAAAAAATACGAAGAAGGTGGCATTGCCAAAAACGGCGCCAAAATGGTTCATGCCGTTTCCTGCGCAAAAGTACCTAAATTTACCGTCATCATCGGCGGCAGCTTTGGCGCCGGCAATTATGGAATGTGTGGCCGTGCTTATGAACCCCGTTTCCTGTTCATGTGGCCCAATGCCCGTATTTCAGTTATGGGGGGTGAACAGGCTGCGAGTGTTCTGACCGATGTAAAGAAAGCGTCACTGGCTAAAAAAGGCGTGGAATGGACTGCTGAGCAAGAGTCCGAGTTTAAGCAGCCATTGCTGGAAAAATACAACCGCGAAGCACACCCCTACTATGCCAGTGCCAGACTTTGGGATGATGGAATCATCGACCCAGCCAGTACCCGTGATGTACTTGGCCTGGCTATTTCTGCCTCATTAAATGCGCCCATTCCGGACACCCGGTTTGGCGTGTTCCGTATGTAAGGAGTAATAACGATGAGTGCCTTGCATACCCATTTGGATCAACGCGGCGTATTCACGATGACCCTGAATCGTCCTGATGTACACAATGCCTTTGATGACTCCCTGATTGCCGAACTGAATAGCGCCATTGAAACGTCACGGGCAAATCCGAATGTACGCCTGCTTGTCCTGCGCGCTGAAGGAAAAAGCTTTTCAGCCGGTGCGGATCTAGGCTGGATGAAACGGATGGCCGCCTGCACGCGCGAGGAGAACCTTGCCGATGCACAGGAACTGGAGCGCATGATGCATAGCCTGTATGCATTCCCCAAGCCGACGCTTGTTGTAGTGCAAGGTGCCGCATTCGGTGGTGCCGTAGGCCTTGTGAGTTGCTGCGACATCGCGATTGCCAGTGATAAAGCAAGCTTTGCCCTGTCGGAAGCAAAACTGGGATTGGCCCCCGCTGTGATCAGTCCTTTTGTGATTGCGGCTATTGGCCCGCGGCAGGCCAGCCGCTACTTTTTAACCGCTGAGCGCTTCTCTGCAGTACGGGCCCAAGAAATGGAGCTTGTACATGAAGTGGTTGCTCCAGAGGAGCTCGATCAAGCAGCTGAAAACATGATCGAAACCCTGCTTAACAATGGTCCGGTGGCGCTAATGGCCTGTAAAGCACTGATCCGACAGGTTGTTCCTGCCACCGATGATGAACTGCGCGACTACACCACCACCCTGATTGCGAGCCTGAGAACCTCACAAGAAGGCCAGGAGGGTCTGGCAGCCTTTTTTGAGAAGCGTTCACCTGCATGGCAGCACAGGAAAGCATAACTATGTTCAAGAAAATACTGATTGCCAATCGTGGTGAGATTTCCTGCCGTATCACGCGCACGGCTCACCGTTTGGGTATACGTACCGTTGCCGTTTACTCAGATGCCGATGTCTCCTCTATGCATGTTGAGCTGGCGGATGAAGCCGTTCGACTGGGGCCTGCTCCTAGTCGCGAGTCTTACCTTTGTGTGGATAAGATTATTGCTGCCGCTAAAGCAACTGGTGCAGAGGCCATTCATCCTGGCTATGGTTTCTTGTCTGAAAATGCAGACTTTGCCCGAGCTTGTCGTGAAGCGGGTCTGGCTTTTATTGGCCCCTCGCCTGAGTCCATCATATCAATGGGCTCCAAGTCTGGCGCCAAGACGTTGATGGAAAAGGCCGGGGTCCCACTGATTCCTGGCTATCACGGCGAAGAACAGAATGAAGCCTTTCTACTCGCCCAAGCGCGCGAAATTGGCTTTCCCGTCCTGCTGAAAGCATCCGCAGGTGGTGGTGGCAAAGGCATGCGGGCTGTGCATCACGAAGCTGAGTTTTCCGAAGCCCTGCATGGGGCGCAGCGTGAGGCATCAAATGCGTTTGGTGACCAACGTATGCTCATTGAGAAACTGCTGGTTGAACCTCGTCATGTTGAAGTCCAGATCATGGCAGACCGGCATGGCAACACTGTCTATGTATTTGATCGTGATTGTTCGATTCAGCGCCGCCATCAGAAAGTCGTTGAGGAAGCCCCTGCCCCTGGCTTGTCACCTGCGCTTCGCAAAGCAATGGGTGATGCGGCTGTGCGCGCAGCAAATGCCATCTCTTATGAAGGCGCAGGCACTCTTGAGTTTTTGGTCGACAAAAACAGCCATTTCTATTTCATGGAAATGAATACCCGGCTGCAGGTAGAGCATCCGGTGAGTGAACTGATCTCCGGGCTCGATCTGGTCGAGTGGCAGTTACGTGTGGCAAGCGGTGAGGCGCTGACATTTAAGCAAGAAGACCTGGCAATAAATGGACATGCCATCGAAGTTCGCCTTTACGCAGAAGACCCTGATAGTGGATTCCTGCCCTCCACCGGACGATTGCGCCAGTTTGGCATGCCCATCGGTGAAGGCGTGCGTGTAGACACTGGCTACCGCGTTGGCGATGCGGTGAGCGTCTATTACGACCCTATGATGGCTAAAGTTATTGCTTGGGGAGAAACACGTGATATAGCCGCTGTACGACTGGCGGATGCCCTGAGCAAAACCTGTATCGCTGGCGTTAAGCACAACACCGGCTTTCTGGTTCGGGTGTTATCGCACCCTGCATTTCTTGCTGGCCAACTGAGCACACATTTTATTGATGATCATCATGCTGATTTAATGCGCTCTGTTACCAGTGATAAGACAAATCCCCTGCTACTTGGTGCACTACATGCATTGCAGACGCCACACTCTGCAGTCAACAGCAATGATGCCTACTCACCGTGGAGTCGTTTGCAGGGTTTTCGAATTGCCCACCATGACGAAAGCGTCATGCGCATTCAGATTGGTAACGAAGTACAGGAAGTCCGGCTTACGCCTTTCGGCGATCACCACCAGTACACTATTGGTGAGTTGCAGGGGCACTGCTCACTCACCCTAAAAGGTGGAAATGCGTGTCTCATTCGTGATGGCCATCTGACCAACTTCCTACTGAGCAGCAACAACAAAGGCTTAGACGTATTTTTACACGGGGAGCATATTGAGGTCAGTGTAGCGACACACACTCCTGAAAACGATAACTCAGCGAATGGACGTCATTACAACGCACCCATGAATGGGCGCATTGTCAGCGTTAATGTCAGCAAGGGGGATAGCGTCAAAGAAGGAGATACCTTACTGGTAATGGAAGCCATGAAGATGGAACACCGGATTCGTGCCCATGAAGACGGCGTGATTGCCGCCATCGATATTGCAGCCGGCGATCTGGTCAGTGAAGGCCAGACACTGGTGGCGTTAGAAAATGGGGATGATGGCAAATGAGCGACATCCTTTGGCAACCCACTGCTGAACGTATCGCCTCTACTCAACTGGCCGCATGGCAACAGTGGCTGGCAAGCGATCAGGGGCTTGTCTTTGACAGCTATGCTGATCTGCATCAATGGTCTGTTACGCATCGTGAAGAGTTCTGGAAAAGCATTTGGAATTATTTTGGCATTAACAGCCATAGCCCTTATCGCGCTGTTCTAGAAAATGATGTGATGCCTGGCGCTTCCTGGTTTCCAGGTGCCACACTCAACTTTGCCGAGCACCTGCTGCGCTACCGGGATAACCGTACTGCCCTGATCAGCCATTTGGAAAACGGCGAGCGTCGTACATTGACCTATGCCGAGCTATTTGCCCACGTCAGCCATGTAGCTGCCTTCTTTCGTGGACATGGCATCTCGACTGGAGACCGTGTTGTCGGCTTTATGCCAAATGTGCAAGAAACTGTTGTGGCCATGCTCGCGGCGACCAGTCTCGGTGCTACATGGTCCTCATGCTCACCAGACTTCGGACTGCAAGGCGTTCTGGATCGATTTGGACAGATTGCTCCATCCCTGCTGATTGCCGCCGATGGCTACTATTACAATGGGAAGCGGGTGGACTGTGGCGACAAAATTTCTGCCATAGCGTCGCAATTACCGTCGCTAAAAAAAGTACTCGTCGTACCGCTTACGGGAAATACGACTGATCTCTCGTCCATTGCGAATGCAGAGTGCTGGACTACAGCGCTAGCCACGCCTGCAGATACTCTCTCGTTCACACCCGTCCCCTTTCAGCACCCTCTTTACATCATGTACTCCTCCGGAACCACGGGCGTTCCCAAGTGTATCGTGCACGGGACTGGCGGCACTCTGTTGCAGCACCTGAAAGAACTAGCGCTGCATACGGATGTCAGCCGTGATGACGTAGTTTTCTACTACACGACCTGCGGCTGGATGATGTGGAACTGGTTAATCTCAACGCTGGCACTTGGTGCAACCGTCGTGCTATACGACGGCTCTCCATTTGCGCACAAACCAGATATCCTTTTGGATATTGCTGAAAAAGAAAACATCACAATTTTCGGTACCAGTGCAAAATACATCGCCGCACTGGAAAAATCAGGCTGTAAACCACGAGAGACGCATCGTCTGGATGCACTTAAGGCAGTGCTATCAACGGGCTCACCTCTTGCTCATGAAAGCTTTGACTACGTTTACCGTGACATCAAACCCGATCTTTGCTTATCCAGTATTTCTGGAGGCACAGACATCGTTTCCTGCTTTGCACTCGGCAATCCAACATTACCTGTTTACCGAGGTGAGCTGCAGTGCAAAGGGCTTGGCATGGCCGTTGATATTTTCAACGAATCAGGCCACTCCGTCACGAATGAAAAAGGCGAGCTAGTGTGTACACAAGCATTCCCGTGCATGCCAATTGGCTTTTGGAATGACGAGGATGGTGAAAAATATCGTCAAGCCTACTTTGATCGCTTCCCTGGGCTATGGGCTCATGGCGACTATGGTGAACAAAATACGCATGGCGGCCTGATAATTCATGGCCGCTCCGATGCCGTGCTTAACCCAGGTGGTGTACGGATCGGCACTGCAGAAATCTACCGGCAGGTGGAGAAAGTAACGGAAGTGATGGAGTCCATTGCCATCGGCCAGGACTGGGATAATGATGTGCGTGTCGTGCTGTTCGTTAAACTACGTGAAGGCATTAATTTGACGGAAATCCTGCAGAGGCAGATTCGTGATGTTATTCGCGCGAACACTACCCCCCGCCATGTCCCCGCCCGTATTGTGCAGGTTAGTGATATTCCTCGGACTATCAGCGGCAAGATCGTCGAACTGGCTGTGCGTAATGTTGTGCATGGGCAGCCGGTAAAAAATACCGATGCGCTTGCCAATCCTGAAGCGCTGGATTGCTTCAGGAATAGGAATGAACTAACCATCTAATGGAGACATAACACTTACATGACATCGAAATAACGCCCAATAAAAAGGCCTCCGCAAGGAGGCCTTTTTATTACTCATGCAAGCATCACGACCAGAAGTAACTGGCTTCACGTTTGATGATGTTTTCAACGATATAACTGGCCAGTGCCGATACCGTCATCTGTGTATTAACGGTAATTTCTGTCGGCATGATGCTGGCATCAACCACAAAAAGACCTTTTAGCTCATGCGATTCACCCCAAGGATTCACCACTGAGGTAAAGGGATCTTTACCCATGCGACAAGTGCCTTGTGGGTTATACGCAATCATACGCATTGTATAAAGGCCCAGCGACCCGAACGTAATTTTATCCACGGCCTGATCTAGCTCAAATACATTGCTGGCTGCAGTACGGTTATACGAGGGCAGATAAACCTTTTCTGCACCTGCTGCAAACATCACTCGACCTGCGCGACGAAGACCATCACGCAATGAATTGAACTCATCACGATTAAGATTCCACTCGATGCGTTTGTCACCTTCGTAAGGGTCGCCGATCCACTGCACAAACCCTTGCCCATGGTCATGAACAAACACATTAAGTGCGGAGAAGTACTTGTACTCTTTCATGAAGCGAATATGGTCATCGCCCTCGCCCAGCTCACCCTGCGAAACAAGCTGAGCTGGCGCGGCAACCCCACTGTCCATATCTGTCCAGTTGGATTTTTCATTCCAGAACTCGTCAACATGTACGCCTGTCAAGGCTCCACGCCAGCCATAAACGGGATCAGAGAATTTACCAAAGACAGATACGCCAGGGCGTATTGAAAGATTTCGACCAACCATTCCGCTCTGACGACCCATGCCGCTCTTTTGTAGCAGCAGAGGTGTCTGAATTGGACCAGCACCCATCACCACAATTTGACCTTCTGCAGTGAACTTGGACACAACTTGCTTGGTATCTGGATCGATAAAGCGCCCTTCTACACCAGAGGCGCGACCATTGCGCTGCGTGACAAAGTCAACGTGAGCATCGACAAAAATCTCAGCACCTTCTGCAATCGCCCAAGGCAAATAGGTAACCAACATGGAAAGCTTGCGGTCGGACGGGCAGCCGGCCAAGCAGTGCCCCGTTAGTGCGCATTGTTTTACATTGCGCGACAACGGCTTCCAAGACCAGCCCATCACTTCCGCGCCCTGTACGATCAGGTTGGCCGCATCATTAATTTCATGAGGCTCATTGATATGCACACCCAAGCGCTCTTCCAATTTTTCAAAGTGCGGACGGAGCTGCTCCGGAGAAAGATTCTCGAGGCCATGATCCGCCCCCCACTCTTTAAGAACACGATCTGGAATACGAGCAGAAATAGTCGCACTCACCACGGTAGAGCCACCTGTGGTAGCCCCCTGCAAAAGGATCACATCTCCGGTGGAGTTGGTTTGCAGGCCCGCATCTTGGTACATGCGGTACATAGTGTCTGTCATGTCTTCTTTGAAGTCGGAGCTAGGAACATAGCGCCCCGCTTCAAGCACGATCACTGACTTGCCTGTGCGAGCAAGCTCATAAGCTGCCACGGCACCACCTGCCCCCGAGCCAACGATAATGACATCCGCCTTGAGGTGAACCTCTTTATCGCGAATGTCCTTGGCTTGGGTAACCGGAAGCCCATCTTGCGGGAGTTCCCTGTAAATCATTTCGCCCTCGATACCGACTCAGTGCGTCTTGTTATTTTATTGGGGGAGATCAGCGTGGTAACGGAGCGTTACCAAGGCGACGGATGCCCCATTTCTGGGTAACCGGGCCATCATACTCAAGAGCAGGATAAGTACGAGGGTCCTGCCAGTATCCAAAGGTAACCATCATCTTCAGACTGGAAATAACGCCACGCTCCAGCATATTGCCGGACTGCCAATCCCTGACACGTTTCAGCGCACGTTCATCACCCATGGCAGAAAATCGTGAAAACCGCCATGCAACGCCCGTGTATTCAAGGCTATTGACCGCCATCTTCACCAGCAAACGTGGACGCGGGTCCAGCTTACTAAAAATGATGTCAACATTTTGCATGACCGGTACTTCAGTCGAAGATGGCAACTGGAACTTTTGCGTTGGCAGCATGACCACCCGCAACTTATCCAGTACGCGATATTCTACATCCGACATGTACTTGATACCGGGAGGTATTGCTTTTTCAGCCGCCAGAGCCTGGCTTGGCAATATCAGCATAGAACCCGTGACAGCAGCAAGCTGCGCGCCGCCCACAAGGAAACGACGACGGGACAATGGCTCAAGGCCAGCCAGGAATTCGGGGGGTAAAGGGGTCTTGTTGCTCATCTTGCTCCTCGGCGGACACCGTCCGGGGCAACTTTGTAATTATTGGTCAAGTCTCGCAGTCTAGCCAATGCGGCGGCAAAACCCAATAGTTAATAGTGCCAAGATCCTGATTCCCGACATTTTACTTATCAAAGCACCTCATCCCACAATAATCGGCGCTCAGACTGGGGATCAATCTGTACGTTGGACGCGGCAGCCATATGCAATACGGCCCTGTGATTCGGCTTATAAACCGGCCATTCAGGCCAACCCTCAGCCATTGGGGCCTTCCCGTTGGCAAAACTGGACCACGCCTGCCTTACTTGCCGGGAGAGCTGCACCGCCTCCTCACCCCCTCCTGTAAAGAACTGGCCAGCAGGTTTATCCGTGACCCCGAATACAAAGGGCACCTCCATAACGTGGCAGCTTTTTAGGCGCCGATTAAACGCACACGGCCAGTCAAACAGGTACTGCCAAGTGGGTGCTATATGGCTAAAGCGGGCTTCGGCAAGACGAATCGTGGGAATCCGGAACATGCGATCAGTCTCATAAGCACAGAATAACTCGCTGCTTGAAGCCTCCGGCATCGCATTACGATAGCGGGACATCATCATGGCGCCTCGCCCCGGCAATGTGCGCTCAAACTCATGAGTCAGGCGCTCATCATCAGGCTCTTCCCTGGGACGTGACTGTCCCATGCTCTGCGGAGAAAGATAGAACAGCGTCCACTCATCCATCGTTGTCCCTAGCATTAGTGGGATATGAGCAGACGCACCATTGCTCACGGCCGTTAACGGATGCTCAGGCAGCACGTCATCTCCTATCAGAGGAAGCAGCGTCATACCAAACTGGGCCACTGGGCTGGCATGTAAACCGCGATTAACGGTGGTTTTAAAGCAACTGCGCTGGGCTCTGACGATCCCTTTCAAGTCGCCCATTAGACAAGATGCAGGGCCTCCACCAGCCGCCTCAGCAAATAAGCGCGTTATTCTGGCGGCTTCGCTGCGCGTTACCACATGATCAGGGCTGCCACTTTGAATAATGGCTCTGGCAAAAAGCCCTTGGGCCAAAGGACTGGCCATCAAGCAGGCAATGCTCATTCCTCCCGCAGACTCACCAAACAAAGTGACTGCTGCCGGATCTCCACCAAAATCAGCGATATGGTCACGCACCCACTGCAAGGCCAGTATCTGATCTCTTAAACCTGCATTACTGACACCGTCTAGCTCTGGCCACTCTGACCATTCAGCAAACCCAAGGATACCCAGCCGATAATTGATGCTGACGATAATCACGCCGTTTTCACGAGCCAGTGCCGAGCCATCATATAAAGATTGGCTGCTCGCTCCCGCCGTAAAGCCGCCGCCATGAATCCACACCATGACAGGCAGTGAAGTTGCCTGATGTAACGGCCGCCAGATATTAAGCGCGAGACAGGCTTCACCCGTTTCACCAACCGGCATAAAGGGGATCTCATCCTGCGGAGCGGCTGGCGCCCAAGAAGTTGCATCCAGAACGCCATGCCATGCCGAAACTGGCTCCGGCGCACGGATACGGCCTAGCCCCTTCAAAGGAGCCGCAAAAGGGATGCCGCGGAATTGCTGTACACCGTCTTTCTCAATACCGGCAATTAAACCCAAGCGTGTATTCACTGTTGGTGACGACATAAGCCTCTCCTGAACAAGAACACCATCATCACCCAGCTATCCGGTAACGCCAACCCTTTAGACAGTGACCGCTGTGAACCGATCATGAAAACCGACTAGAATGATTCACTGTTTCCGCTGCCACCCGACTTTGCCCATGCCTGTCCTGAACATGCCGACCGTCTCTTCTGTCCACATCAACCACTTGATCGATGTGGCTCGACAAAAAGGAGCCAACCTGTCTGCCATCGAAGCACGCTTGGAACTCAGCAACGAGTCGCTGAACGATATAAATGTTCGTTTTCCTATTGAGACAGAGGATGCACTTTTCAGCGAAATTCTCACCCAACTTAACGACACCTTGTTTGGCCTGCATACCGGTGAATATATCCGCCCCACTTCAAGTGGCGTACTTGGCTACGCTGCAATGAGTAGCCGAAATCTGGGAGAAGCCATAAACCTTATGTTGCGTTATGAACACTTTCGCTCAGAAGTGAGTCACTGTGAGGCCCAAATTGATGATGAAACATTCAGCATTACCTGGCAGCCCTACGACAATGCCATCGAATACCACCGGCATCGCGTAGAGGGAGCTTTTTCCAGCTGGGTCAGTTATGGCCGCTGGATCATGCGCAGCCAGCACAACCCATTGCGGGTACAGTTCTGCCATCAGCCCCCGTCTGAAGATGTTACCGAGTACGAACGAATATTTCAGTGCCCTGTTGAGTTTGGCTGTACCGAAAACCGTATTACGCTGGATGCACGTCTGCTTGATGTGCCGCTAGCGGATGCAGATGCCGATGTGCACCGACTAATGCAGGCTCGTGTTGATGAGGTATTGGCAAACTATCAGGCACGGGGTAATTTCTTGGCACAAGTTCGTCTTACCATGACCGATGCATTGCCACTTGGGGCACCAACTCTGGAGGTTATGGCCGATGTATTAGAGCTCAAGCCCTGGACACTTCGTCGCCGCCTTAGTGCTGAAGGAACAGATTTTTCCTCACTACTTGATCAGGTGCGCATCCAGCTTGCTCAGCGCTACCTGGCCAACCCCTCTCACCCTATAAGCGATATTGCTAGCCTGCTGGGGTATTCTGAACAAAGTGCATTTAATCGCGCATTCAAACGCTGGTTTAAATGCACCCCTGCTGCCTATCGGCAAAAAATACAGAATGAGCTATTGAGCTAATCCGGCGCTTACTTATCTGTCAGCACGATAAGATGGCGGTTCTTTTTCAGCAGAACAGGACCAATTCCCTTTACCTTCTCTAGATCGTGCAGCGAGCGAAATGCGCCATGCTCTTTGCGATATAACACGATGGCTTGAGCCTTCTTCTCACCAATACCTTTTAGCCGTTCAGATAACTCTCGGGCATCAGCCTTGTTAATGTCGACCTTGTCAGCATTACTAGGGCCATTGGCGTCAGTATCAGAGGAAAATGACATGGCACGTAGTACAGGCTTTTCATATTCTGCCGCATGCGCACAGAATGAATAAAAAAATAGGCAAAAAATAAAGAGAATACGCATCAGAAATCGTCCTTGAATAATTTCAAAGGCCACCATCCTGGTAGCCCGAATAGCATAGATTTATTTATAAAATTTCATAATAACGAGCAATTACACCTGCCGAGTGATCATAGCGAAGGCAAGTTCACCCACCCCATCAATGCGCGGGATTCGAACAATGTGTCCATTGCCTGGAGCTACATCAATGGCAACACCTTTATTACTTTCCAATGCATCCAGAGAAAAGTGATGATTTCCTGCAGGCGTCATTAATGTCAGACGGTCTCCTTTGGTGAATTTGTTTTTTACGTCAATCGTAAGCCATTGGTCATTGGCATCAATAACGTCACCCACTAACAACTCAGATCCCAGTAGAGAGCTGCCCTGTTCATACATCTGATATTCAGCGGGTGGATGGCGACGAAAGAAACCTTCCGTGTATCCCCGATTAGAGAGCGCCTCTAACTCATCCATTAACTGCATGTCAAACGGACGGCCTGCCATCGCATCATCAATAGCCCGACGATACACTTGCGCTGTACGTGCCACATAATAAGGGCTCTTCGTGCGCCCTTCGATTTTCAATGAACGCACACCCATGCGCATTAACTCACCCACATGCTGTACGGCACGAAGGTCTCGCGAGTTCATGATGTAGGTGCCATGTTCATCTTCGTAAACAGGCACATGCTCGTCTGGCTGCTTCGGATCTCGGAGCAAAAGTTCGCGTGTCTCCTCCTCCGGGTTAAACTGCCCCACTGCCACGTTATGAACCGGAATCATGTCACCGGTACTGTCTGTCGCATGCTCAACCGTTTCGTAATTCCATCGGCAGGCATTAGTACAAGCGCCCTGATTGGCATCACGGTGATTCATATAGCCGGATAGCAGACAACGACCCGAATAGGCCATGCACAAAGCACCATGCACAAATACTTCTAGCTCAATATCCGGTACTTTTTTATGAATCTCAGCAACTTCTTCTAGTGCTAATTCCCGCGAGAGGATCACGCGAGAAATGCCTTGCCGTCGCCAAAACTCCACTGTTGCCCAGTTCACGGCATTGGCCTGAACGGATAAATGCACTTCCTGTTCGGGCCATTTTTCTTTGACCAGCATGATTAACCCTGGATCAGACATGATGAGGGCATCAGGTTTGAGCTCAATAACCGGCTCTAGATCCCGCAGGTAGCTGCGTACCTTGTCGTTATGAGCGGCAATATTGGAGGCCAGATAAAACTGTTTACCCTGACGATGCGCCTCTTCTATCCCTTCCCGTAAAGCCGCCACATCCTTAAAGCTGTTATTACGCACACGCAGAGAGTAGCGCGGCTGACCGGCGTATACGGCATCGGCACCGTAGGCAAAGGCATATTTCAAGTGGGTCAGTGTGCCCGCAGGCGACAACAGTTCTGGCTTAAGCATGTCTGGCATTCCGAACGACGATAACGGCGCTATTGTACAAAACAAAAAGGCCCGATCATTTCTGATCAGGCCTTTTATTTAATCTATTGGTCGGGACGGAAGGATTTGAACCTTCGACCCCTTGCACCCCATGCAAGTGCGCTACCAGGCTGCGCTACGCCCCGACGATCACCTTTCAGTGAGGCGGCAATCATACCGAAAAGCGCCTTGTTGTCCAGCGTAAGTACCGGAAACTCCGAAAGAAATCAGCGTGAAAGTAAGGAAGCAACCTGCTCCAGTTCACGAATCATGTCCTTCACTACAATATTGAAAATGCCGCCGCCAGAAGACGACAAAGATGAGGCACTCGCCGTCTCTTCGGGCTCTTCTCGCTCGGCCTGACGAACATCTGTCAGCTGTAAACGAGCACCACCAATCGTATAACCCTGCTCGTAGAGCAGGCTACGGATGTTACGAATGATCATCACATCCTGACGCTGGTAATAGCGACGGTTACCCCGACGCTTGACCGGCTTCAGCTGCGGAAATTCTTGCTCCCAATAGCGCAGTACGTGAGGCTTTACATCACAAAGCTCGCTCACTTCGCCAATGGTGAAATAACGCTTACTGGGAATCTCTGGCAGCTGGGCGTTATTGCTGGGTTCTAGCATATGCCTCTACTCTGGCCTTCAGTTTCTGTCCGGGACGGAAGGTAACTACTCGCCGGGCAGTAATGGGAATTTCCTCGCCGGTCTTGGGATTTCTCCCAGGGCGCTGGCGCTTGTCTCGCAAATCAAAGTTGCCAAAACCGGACAATTTGACGGGGTCGTTGTGCTCTAAGGCGCGGCGGATTTCCTCAAAGAACATCTCCACCATTTCCTTGGCCTCACGCTTATTGAGACCAAGCTCCTCAAAGAGCTTTTCCGCCATTTCCGCCTTGGTGAGTGCCGTCATTACAACCCCTCAACTCAATCTCTTAGGCTGGCTCCAAAACGGGTCGCCAGTCGATCCACAATGGCATCGACACATGCCTGAATCTCATCTTCTTGCAACGTACGCTCTGGATGCTGCCAGATCATACCAATAGCCAGACTGCGCTGGCCTTCTGCCACTCCCTGCCCTTCGTAAACGTCAAACAGGCGGCAGTCTCGTAACTCAGGTCCCGCCACTTCACGAACGCTTGCCAGCAGATCTGCTGCCGGTACATCTCGGCCACACAGCACTGCAATGTCTCGTCGCACTTCAGGGAAGCGTGACAGCTCAGCGAAAGCAGGCAAGCGCCCTTCATCAATGTGCTCTAGGCACATCTCGAAGAGGTAAACGGGGCCCAAAAGACCTAGCTCGGCCAGCAACCGAGGATGCAATGCACCCAAGCAACCCACTGACTGGCCATTTATTTCAATTTCTGCGCTCTGCCCCGGGTGCAACGCCGGATGAACAGATGGCTTGTAGGCCACTCTATCAGAAGCACCCAGTAGCGCAACCACTCGCTCAATATTTCCTTTAATATCAAAGAAATCAATGTCCTTTTTGATGTGACTCCACAACTCTACATTAACTGTGCCAGCGACCACGCCAGACAGCATACGCTCTTGTCGCAAGCCGTCTTCAGTAGGGATGAAGCGCAAGCCAGTCTCAAACAGACGAACACGAGACTGCTGACGGTTCTGGTTGTACTGGACTGCTTTGAGCAGGCCTGCCCATAGGGTGGTTCGCATTACCGACAGGTCTGCAGAAAGTGGATTCGCCAACGCCAACGGCTTAACTGATGGGTCTATTTTGGCCAGCAACCCTGGCTCCACAAAGCTCATGGTAATGGCTTCTTGGTATCCCAAATCCACCAGCAGCCGCTTAAGCCGTGCCTCCCCAACGGCCATCTCACTCTTTGGCGAAAGGCGAACATCCGCACGCGGAGCCGTTACTGGAAGGTTGTTATAGCCATGAATACGGGCCAGCTCTTCGATCAGATCTACCTCAATACTGATGTCAAAGCGCCAGCTCGGAGGTATTACCTGCCAGCCACCCTCTTGAGCCTTAACCCCCATTCCTAATCGAGCCAAAATATCTTCAACCTCGCCCGTCGGCATGGCAAAGCCGAGCAGCTTTTGAATGCGTCCTGCACGCAGCGTGATTGCAGCTCTTTCGGGCAAGTGCTGAGCAGAAACTGCCACGGTCAATGGACCTGCCTCGCCACCACAAATGGACAGGATCAGCGCCGAAGCTCGCTCTATCGCCTCTACCTGCAAGGCAAAGTCGACACCTCGCTCAAAGCGATGAGAGGAGTCGGTATGCAAACCATAGGAACGGGCCTTGCCCGCTGCAGCCAATGGCGCAAAAAAGGCGCTCTCTAGAAAAATATCGCGAGTGTCATCCGTCACCGAACTACCCTGCCCGCCCATGATACCGGCCATGGCCAATGCCTTGGCCGTATCCGCAATCACCAGCGTGTCTGGGCGCAACGTCACCGTTTGACCATCCAGCAACTCAAGGGCTTCACCGGCTCGCGCCATGCGTACCTCAATGCCACCTTCGAGTTTGGCCTTATCAAAGGCATGCATGGGCTGACCCAGCTCGATCAGCACAAAATTAGTCACATCAACAATGGGGCTGATACTGCGCAGACCCGCGCGACGCAGTTTTTCTACCATCCATAAAGGAGATTCTGCAGCCGCATTCACACCACGAATAACGCGACCCACATAGTTAGGACACGCCTCAGGAGCAGACAGCGCAACCGTCAACATCTCATCGTGTGCTACAGCCACAGGAGCGATCTGTGGGGCACATACTGATAGACGATTGAGCACACCCGCCTCACGAGCAAGACCGCGCAGGCTTAAGCAATCTCCGCGATTAGGCGTTATGCCTAACTCGACCATGTTGTCATCAAGCTGCAAATAATCACGAATGCTAGTACCCACTGGGGCATCCGCTGGAAGTTCCATCAAACCATCGGCACTTTCAGCCAGTCCGATTTCAGCTTCCGAGCACAACATGCCGAAGGACTCGACACCACGCAGCTTGGCGGGCTTGATCTTGAAATCACCCGGCAGCACCGCACCGACGACAGCCACGGCAACACGCAAGCCAACACGAACGTTTGCCGCACCACACACAATCTGCAACGTTTCAGAGCCTGTGCTGACTTTAGTAACGCGCAACTTGTCGGCATCTGGATGCGGCACTACTTCGAGTACCTCACCCACCACAACACCATTGAAAGCCGGTGCGACCGGAACGATGGCATCCACTTCCAGACCAGCCATGGTGAGTTGATGGCCAAACGCTGCCATATCCAATTGAGGACTCACCCACTCACGCAGCCACTTTTCGCTGAATTGCATGTTGCGACTCACTTGCCCGTTACGGGCGTCAATCTTTTAACGGAGCTTGCCCTTATGAATAGCGGGGCACTACCGCATCAGGAATACCGAATATTTGATCAGGAAAACTGCTTTAAGAAGCGCAGATCATTGTCAAAAAATAGACGCAAATCATTCACGCCATAGCGCAGCATAGCAAAACGCTCAACGCCCATACCGAAAGCAAAGCCAGAGTATTTTTCTGGATCAATGCCGCAATTCTCCAACACTTTTGGATGCACCATGCCGCAACCCAGCACTTCCAACCAACCGGTTTGCTTGCACACACGGCAGCCATGGCCTTCGCACATTACGCACTGAATATCGACTTCAGCCGAAGGCTCGGTAAACGGAAAATAAGAAGGGCGAAAACGCACTTCTAATTCTTTGCCAAAGAACACACGCAAAAAATCACCAATCATCCCCTTGAGATCAGCAAAGCTGACATGCTCATCTATCAGCAAGCCTTCAACTTGATGAAACATTGGTGAGTGCGTGAGATCTGAATCACAGCGATAAACACGGCCAGGACAAACGATACGAATCGGCGGTTGCTGCGTTTCCATCACACGAATCTGTACTGGCGATGTATGTGTTCGCAGCAAACGATGCGCGTCAAAATAAAATGTATCGTGCATGGCACGCGCAGGATGATGCGCCGGAATATTCAGTGCTTCGAAATTATGAAAGTCGTCTTCCACTTCCGGGCCTGAGGCAACCTTAAAGCCTATATCGGTAAAGAAGCCCTCGATACGCTCCAGCACACGCGTCACTGGATGCAAACCACCCAGCTCACCACGACCCGGCAACGTGACATCGACACGCTCGGCTTCAAGTTTTTTAGCAAGGGCTTCCGCCGCCAAGCTATCACGACGCGTATTCAGTGCAGAACTGATCGCCTCACGTACCTGATTAAGTATGGCGCCTTGGGCACGCCGCTCTTCTTCGCCCATCTGGCCGAGTGCCTTGGACAGCTCAGTGATACGACTCTTTTTGCCAAGGTACTGCACACGCACCTGTTCGATTGCCGGCACATCATTGGCCGCCGCAATCAGTGCCTGTGCTTCATGCACCAGCGCGTTTAATTCGCTCATGTTGTTCCCGCTCTCGCGAAGAATGGAGTTCTGTTGCCACCGTGCAGACACCAATGTGACTGCACCACAGCAAAAAATAAAAAAGGGAAGAACCCTTAAGCCCTTCCCTTTTGGTCGGGCTCGAA
>ERZ724508.799-NODE-799-length-20926-cov-6.443342_pt1 | contig 20926 bp, 29 predicted proteins | sample MGYA00376041_ERZ724508 | MGnify/ENA primary metagenome ERZ724508 (study PRJEB28724, sample SAMN07190887) | wastewater metagenome | isolation source: effluent of sewage treatment plant in Hong Hong | place: USA: Christiansburg, Virginia | collected 2016-03-01 ...
ACAACAGAAAATAATTTGTTGTGCTAGTTTCCAAGACGTTCCACGAACATTCGAAGTTCCACTCCAGGGAAGGTCTTAATAGCGAGCACAACCAGCGCCGTTCGCTTGAACTCCATCATGAGCTGCATTTCCTTCTTGCTGAGCCTCCGAGTGAACAGTGATTGCTCAGGTTCAATCTTTCTCTCCAAATTCACGTAATTTTGGAGCAGAATCTACTTATAGAAAAGAACAAACCTCTCTGTTGGAAATGCTGTCCGTGTTGAAGTATAGTGTGACCCCTCTGTGGAATCGAGCACTGAGGTAGAATGGGTTCCGATTCTTATTCCGAATGTTGGGGGCAGTCAAGTAATTGTACAGTCCCTGTGCGGTTGGTGAGATTTCCTCGCATAATGTTCTCGTACGCTTCATGGAGGGGTCGGATATGCGCTCCACTGCAGCAACTTTACTGGCTTTGTTTGTCTACATGACCCAGCCAATTACTGGTTCAGCAATGCGAGAAGCTCTCCTTGAGTCCACGAAAATAGCCTAGCTTATGGCGGAGCACAGAACCACTTCTCGATGGGATTTTAGATCGAGGTAGACCAGCACAACAACCAAGTTGAATTTTGAGTCCTATGTAAAATATTGGCTTTACTTTATGCTTGTAGGACGTTGATTGGAACTTGAGCCCGCTAAGGGTTACGCGTAAACTTGGGGCTATAGTTCTTTCATGGTTTCCCTGCATAGCAACACTTAGCAAGGAAAACAGTCCTAATCGATGTGTGGTTGGTTTAACAGTCATTACCCTCAATCGCAGACAGTCGAGAGGAGGTGATATGACCGTTGAGTTGGCACCGCTTCGCTGAGGTAGCTGCACCTGAATATTTAGCTAAGGCAGCAACCAAGACTTATGCCAAGCCCACGTCTCTCGTGACTCATCGTACAGAAATTCAGGGTTTGTTTAGAATTGCATCCTCGGTGGAGTCAGAGTGGTCGAGCTGGAAAAGCCTAACTCATCTAGTAAGTGGGTGTTCGGGCGAAGGTTCCTCCACGATGTCCCTGATGAGGAATATTCGGCCAACACAAAGTCGCAGGGCATCCATTCGAGATGCGTCGGTTGTTTACTCTTGTTGGTTCGGGGTTCGCTTGGATCAGCCAGGTAGGCCACAGGTATTCCACTGACCCCCTGCTAGTTGCGAGTGATTTGAATTTCCGCGTTCATTGTCCTCAAGGTCTTATTTATTATTTTGCTGTGCTTTGAAAGGGAGTCCAAGGGGTCCGCCTGAGCTATCGTCTGGGATTCGAAGGCTGCAGTGTGAAGGGTAAACTACTAGCCTTTACTAAGTTCCAAAAGGTCCAGTGACGTCAAAAACGACCGGTTTAGTGGCAAAACAAACTGTAAAAAAAGGCAACTGGGAAGTGGCAAAGGGATAATAATTTGAGGAGGATAGATATCAATTCGGAAAAGGCCCTTCCAATGGTGAGCACCTAAAAGTTCGGATTGCATTATATTTGCGCAATTGATGCTGATTTCGATTTGGTATCGGTTTTAGTGGTGTCCATCCGTCCGAGTTGGCCGACTACCAAGCAGCAATTCTTTTTACTTCCTCGGAAGTAATACTTACATCCTATTAAAACAATAAAGTTTTGAACCTATGCAGGAACGTGAGCAGGAGTTGCTGGAGGCAGTTCGGACATGCACTCGCATGTGCATAAAAAATACCGGCGAGGAAGTCACACTGCTCGAGCGATCGTGCTTCGACAGATGTTCATTCAAGTTTGCAGAAGCCATCACCTTCACATCGACGGTTCTACGCTTTCAGAATCTTGCCATCGATAAGCAGCAGAAGCAACTTGATGAGCAGGCAAAGCAACCCGGGTTCTGGTAGCGAATTGCCGAAGCAGCGAAGGGCCATAAGTGACTGCAAACTTCAACTGTCCATACGAATTACAACTTCAAATCAAATCAATTGCTGGCTAATCTGGCTCACTTCGGTGCGGATTCGTTTCATCCCGACAGTCAGGGAATCCACCTCATCGAGAGTTCGAATAGAGGATGTGAGCCCGTCGAAGAGGCGCCTTGGTATCTCACTGTAGTCACCGCGTAATCCCAGCTCCACCAGCAGGGTTTCGGTTTCACGCGTGATACTACGGATCTTTTACATATAGAACGCGTAGTTTTCGACCTGAGATAAGTGGGAATTTACCGCATTGAGGATCGTGACGGACTTCGAAGTGACTTGTTGCAGAACGGTCAGTGCAGTTCTCTGCTGAGCGACAGTTTGCTCGTAGCGGTTGATTTCCTGTTTAAGTTGGGTGATGGTAAGCTGGTAGTTGGACAGTTCGGTGCGGAGTTGGGCAACTACCTGTTCTTGACGGTTGTCGGTTCTTGTTGATACTAAGTAGTTGTTCAGGTCGGTTCGTAGTTGGGTGATAGTCTGGTCCTGCGAGGTAACTTCAGCGCGAAGTTGTGAAATAGTCTGCTCGGCCCGAGTAGCTTCTGATTTGAGGAAAGGAATATTTGAAACTTCGATTCTCAATTGGCCCAATGCTTCTTCGTAACGGCTGGCCTCTGATTTTAATTGATTGATGGTCGATTCAGACCGATTAAGGTCGGATTTGAGCTGTGCGGAATTGGATTCCCACCTGGACACCTCTCCACGCACCTCAACAATGGTCTGTTCAAGACGCTGGACCTGACTCTTGTACTTAGTGTCGAGCTCAACTGCTTCGTTGCGAATCTGAGCGAGGTTCAGCTCTTGCCTTCCGTAATCTGCCTTGAGCTGGTTAAAGATATGTTCGAGCTTGGTAAGTTCTGCCTTAAAGTGCTTGACCTATCCTTTGAGCTGGTGATTCACGTGCTCAGCTTTCTGGATTTCAGACTTCATTTCGGTAACTACCTGCTCGTAACGTTGAATCTCAATTCTGGCTTGTTGGTTCGAATTTCCGGCTTCGTTTCGGATGGCTGCTAAAGCTTGTTCAAGCCTTGAGTTCTCCATCTTGAGCTGATTGACAGCCTGCTCGTACCTTCCCACCTCGTTTCTGAGCTGATTTCTACTTTTAGCATAACCAGTACCGTTCTGAGTCAGCAGCGGAATAGGACTCCTTGCTTTGGGTTAATTCACGCTTCAACCGTTCGTTGTCACTGACGAACCTTTCTTTCTCGTTCTGGTGAATGCCAGTGCGAGCAGTTAACTCAGAGAGCTTGGACTCGAGCTGGGTGATTCGTGTTTTATCCTGGAAGGACTGTTACTCGTAGGTGTTACGCTGCGACTCGGCAAGATTAATGCTCTGGCTAAAGGTCTGCAGGCGATCCTCCAGTTGGCTGACATGAAGGCGAGTCTCCATCTCAAGACTGCTCTTTTCGGTTTGAACACGCACCAGAGTAGTATGAATCTAGTCGTTATCGTACTTCACTCTGGTCAGCTCACTATCGAGGTTGCTGATATGGCCGTTTAGACGTGTTATCTAGCTGTTAAGGAACCCAATTTCACCTTCGAGTTGTGTAACCACCAGTTTGTGCTGTGTTTCTGTTGAACCTCTCTCACCACCCACCCTCGACAGCTCCGACTCGAGACCAGCATTCTCAGTCTTGACATGATGCAGCTCAGTGGTGAGTCTGGTGATGCGGCTTTCCAGTTCGTTAACGTGACTTTTGAAGCTACTTTCAAGAGAAGTGCGTTCGTTGATAAACTGAGTTTCTGCGGCTGTTTTCTCGCTTTGCAACCGGACAAATTCACTGTTGATGCTGGTGAACTTGGTCTCCAGCTGGGAGAGTTGCATCTTGAACTGTGATTCCAACGAACTTCTCTCGTTCGTGAGTTGATTTTCTGAAGCAAGCTTTTCACCAGAGACGCGGCTCAGCTGAGACTCCAAAGCCATCCTATCAGTTGCTAGTTTGTTTAGTTGGGCCTCCAGTGCACCGATGTCCGTCTGTGCTCGTTTGAGTTGAATTTCTACTGCCGATTTCTCTCGTTGGAGCTTCTCAAGTTCGTACTCGGCGCCGGCAAGCCGTGATTCCAGTTGAGCAACCCTGGCACGATCTTGGTTAGCGAAGCCATCAGTATCGCTACGGTACTTCTGCAGGGCTGCCAGGTCTTGCTGAAGGTCGACAACCTTCTGCTCAAGTTGAGTTACTTTGCTCTTGCTTTGGGCTGTAGCCATCTCAAGAGCAAGGTTTTGATTATTGGCAGCGGTCAGTTTTTCGTTGCTGCTCTTGAGCTGTTCGTCAGTGCGAGAAAACTGTTTTTTGAGTTGGGTGCACTCGCCCTCAAACATGCTCTTTTCGTTCGTCAGTGAAAGGAGCCTACTATTCAGCTCGGCATTGAGCACCTCTAGCTGCTGAAGTCGCACACGATCCTGGCTGGAGTTGCTAACCTCTCGTTTGAAGCCCTGCAGCTTCAGGGTAATATCTTGGATAGATCCTTCGTATTGACTCACTTTTTGAGCCAGCTGGTTCTTCTCCGCTTCAGCCACGTTCTTCTCGTTCTTCAGGGTGGAGATACGCATGTTAAGCTCCAAAATGCTGTTCTCGAGCTGGTTAGTTTTGCTCGTGTGCTCGGCTGATAGCTGGATGCTGCGATTGTGGTGTTCAGCCTTGAGTGTCGAAGCCTCTTCCTGGAGCTTCCTGACCTGCTCCTGCAGATTGCTGATGTTCTGCTCACTATACTGCAGCTGCTGCTTCAGGAAGTCCACGTTGCTGGCAGTTGAACCGTTTTTGCCGGCCTGCTCCAACTGCCTCTTCAGTTCGGTGTCCAGAGAGATAAGCTGGTTCACCCGGCTCTCTAACTCACTGTTCTTTGCTTTGTAGAATTCCAATTTCTCTTCAAGCACCTTCTGCCGTTCTATGGTACTCGTTTCGGTGGCAAGTGGCTGTTGTTGTTGTTGGGCCAACTGGCTAAGCTGGCTGTGGTAGATAATAGCCTCGTATTATTGGCTCATACTGCGAAGCCGGTTCACTTCTGAGATCAACCTTTCAACCTTCTGTTCGTGCTGGCCATAGCCCTCCACTAACTTCTGATTTTCCTGCTCATACTGCTTGAGTTTCAGCTCAACCTCTTTACTGCGTGCTGCCTTGACCTTCAACTGTCCATTTTGAACTCTGAACTTAGCCAAACGAGCATTGAGTTCTCGAATGATCTGCTTTAGGCCTCCGTTCTGGTTGCCGCTTGACTGGCGGTTGGGTGAACTATCAGCATCCAACAGCTGGTTAATTCGAGTTTCAAACTCCACAATTCGCTCCTGCAGCTCGGCCATCGACTCACTGATGATGTCGTAATCAGCCACCTTCTGGTTGCATTCGTTCAGCAGCTTCTTGAGTCTTTCGTTCTCCTTTCTGAGACTGCGGCTGTCTCCACCTTCAGCTTGAGAGTGCTTTAGACTGACTTCATCATAGACTCGCTTGTGTGCTGATTCACGGATGTGCTGCTGGTCACGCTTTTTGCTGATAGCTCTTCGACTTAGTTGAGCCTCGAGCTCCTAAATCTTCTCCTCGTAGAGCTTCAGAGTTTCTCGGTAGGAATCTTCACAATCTTGACGATGCTTACGCAGGCTATTCTCATATTCAGTCCGACGAGTTTCGACCTCCGTTGTCTTCTTCTCCAGTTGGCTTCGCAACTCGACAAGTTGTACCTGAATATTGCGGGCTTCGCCTTCTGGTTGGGCAGACTTAGTGACTTCCTTCTTGCGATGCTCCAATTCTATATTTAGTTGTGTGAGCCTTCCCTCCAGATCAATTTTAACTCCTTCCAGCGAAATGATGCGCTCATCTGTGGTGCGTCGTAGGCTGGTGTGATCCCTTCTCTCGTTATCCAACTGGCGGCTCAGCTGGCTCACTTCATCTTCCAGCTGCTTAATTCGAGCCAAGCGATCGGCTTCGTTGAGTGACAGCACCTTCGTTGAATCGCTCATTTTCTTGAGGTTCTCCCTTAGAGTTTACTCAGTGGATTTGCTGCGTCGCTCCAATTCGGACAGCTTTTGCTCGAGTTGATTGGAGCGATGGCGATTGTCCTCTCTTTCGCGGTCCAGCTGCTCCTCCACAGTGGTTAGCCTTGCTTTAGTCTTTTCTTTTTCAGCAATAATCTCAGTGAGTTGGCTTTCCTTCAGCCCAGATGTCTGTCTGATTCTGGTAAGCTCAAACTCCGACTTGTTATACTGTTCACTAATTGACTCGAACCTACTCTTGTAGCTCTGCAGCTCCTCCTGAACATGGGCGGTCGCTAATGATTTACGCTCGTACTCTGCCTGCTGCTGACGAAGCTGGGTGACCTCGGTATTCTTCTGCTGTAGCATTTCGTTGAGCCTCTCGTTCTAGTACTTACTGCTCTTCAGATCAAAGGCGAGTTCGCGAGACTTGTCATCCACAACGGAGTTCTTGAGCTTGAAAATTTCAGTATTTTTGTTTAGTATCTCAGTGTTTAAGCGTTCAATCTCACCTTCGAGAATGTCCACCCGACCGTGTTAGGCTCTTCGGTGCTCCCTTGGTTCGTTTCTGAGTTCTTCAAGGTCTGCTTCGTACTTATTGAGCTGGTTATTGAGTTCTACGATTTCGGTGTCCTTGTCCTTAATGATGGCCTCATAATGGCTCCCTTCTTCAATATTCCTATCGCTGAGCACCTTCTCCAGCTCACTTTTGTATTGCTGGTTGATCCGAATCAGCTCCTGATTTTAGTTCTTGAGCTAATCGAGATACCGATCGAAGTTGCCTTCAGCGTTCTGCATGCGTAGCTCCATCTGTCGAATGTGCTGATCACGACCATCGATTTCCTGACGGAACTGCTGCTCAAAAGTCAGTCGAGTTTGCTGCTCAATTTAAATTCTGATCTGCTAAATGCGTTGTTTGAGTGCCTCATCATTGGAGGCTGGGGCAGTTCGAGTGCTGCTGGTAAGCTGTCTCTTTAAATCCTCATTCTCAATGAGAACTCTTTGGTAGGTTTGTTCCAAACTGTTATAGATGGTCTGCAGATTGAGGTATTCGACCCGATAGTCAACTTAGACTCGTTGGGCGGTCTGCGCAACTGTTTGAACCGGCTGCACTTGAGCTTGAGTCTGCTGCTGTTGGATCTGTTGAATTTGCTGGACTTGTTGCACCTGTTGCACCTGTTGCACTTGCTGTTGAGCTTGTTGCACCTGCTGGTGTACCTGTTGGTGGACCTGGGTATCTCCCTGTTGATGCACAGTGTAGCTCTGAAGAGTTGGGTTACCATGGCTGCTTTGAATCCTCACTGGTTGTTGTTGGAATGCACTGGTAGCGGTGTGGCTGGTGAGCTGATTTGATCCGTTAAATTGTGGCGTACCAAAGGACTGAGCTGAGAACCTCGTTTCTCCAATAATAGCCCGGTCACCACGTTGCACCATCACTGTAGCAGTCGCTGGTTTCGGATGAGCGACGTAACTCGACTGCTGCACAACTACATTTGGTGGCTGAACCATAAAGGCTGGTGGCTGCACCACCATGGAGGGAGGCTGAACCACGAATCCACCCACCTGTTGTTCCTCCACTACCACCGTGGTAGTTGGTTCCACAGCTTATCGGACGACGAGATCAGTACGTCCAGCATTCAGTGCAAACTGGTTAACCGGTGCCCTAACCACAAGAGCTTCACTGGTAGTTTGGGCGGGCTTCTGCCCGATAACTGTGAGTTGACCGCCTGCCGTAAGCACCTGCCCACCGATTGTCTTAACCTCTTTAGCGTTCTGAGTGAAGCTCGAACTGAGCACCTGCTTGACGGAACCGCTCACAAGCCTCTGCTGCTGTTGTTGCTGCTGCTTCTGCATTTGAATTGAAGGATCCACGGAATAAATAAAATAAATCTGAGCGGATATATTAATCTACACCACCGTCAGTGGTAGATGCTCGGAGTAGGCCCCTTCCACAGCCGATCCAGCAGTTTTACGTTTTAGTTCCCTTTCGCATGTTTGGATTCACCCACCCATTTGTTAATAAGACGGTGTTGGGCAGGGCCAGGGGACACTAGGAAGCCTGTAGAACTTGGGCGAATGTCAATAGTGCCATGCTACCAGCGAGACATCTACATGAATTGCGATAAGTACTCTATTCTTTTAGGCTGAGTCTCGCTGAAAGCTGTGAAAGGTATCGAAGGCGGCAGGAATGGGTTAGTATGAGCAAGGATCTGGTCGAGCAGTCTTCGCTCGCATTATCTCATCCTTCTCTTTATTCTTCTGTTTGTAGTAGTCCTGATCATACATCTCTTTCTTAATCTTTCGAATTTATCGGACGTTGTAATTGCCGGGGCCCGGCACCTCTGCTGAGAGAGTCTTGACATTGTCGAGAGTGCTATAACGTTCCGTAAAGGACTTCTTCAGAAGCTTCTTTGTATTGCTCAATGACGCTGTGGATTGCGTAACGTTGTATTTGCCAACTCCTGGTGGTTTGAACCTCTCCTCCGTGCGTACCAGTTGATCCAGATATGAGTTCTTCTTGAGCTTCATGTCCACCTTTGGTTTCAGCTTGGTAAGCAGCGGAGCAGTCATTGATCGTTCAAGTCCATAGGTCCCTGGTCCAGGCACGAACTTGATGTGCCTGAGATTCTAATCGACGAAGCAGGGCTTCCTCTTCTTGGGAGGCTTGAACTTACTCTTCCCACGATTCCGATTGCGCTCCTCGAGCACCTTCTGTATCACCTGCCTTCTAGGATCGAGGTATTCGGGGTTCAGAATACGATACTACTTCAGATCAAAAGGCAGCTGCCTTGTGGTCTTTTCGTACATCAGCGGAATGTCCATGGTTTGCCGACTGGAATAAAATTAATAGTGCGGAACACAGTCATTTTAGTTTGTGGTGCAAGGCTTCAACCCTTTATCGGTGTCTGCTGGCCAAGATGAAGTTACCGAGAGCCAGTGCCTTTAGGTCTTCCCGTAGGGATGTGTCGGATGGAAGTGGATATTCCTATCTTTCCAAGACGCAAGGCAGGTGGCTATTGGCATTGTAGTATTCGATTCCGTCGAAGAGCAGCCCCTGCGTCCATCGGCCAGAGATTCGACAGCATGAGCCGACAGGGAGCCCCGACTGCAACGGTTTAGATTTTTTTCCACTAGCCACAAACTTATCCATGAACTCTCGATTTGTTCTACGGATATCTCCTTCTAAGGAATCGAACAGAACTGGTTGTTTGAAAGACCAAAACCCTTTTTTGCTGAAGCTCATTTCTGCGAAGAGTAGGCGAGCCTCATCGAAACAATACCCATTGTCACGAAGAGTCAGTATGCGTTCGTTTCCGACCAAACCATTGCAACTCATCGGTGGAGGTCTCACATGGACGCGTTCAGAGCCGGAATTAAACTCTATGACGTAGTCTGCCTCGCTGGAATCGAAGAGCTCGTTAGACTGATATTGGATTTGTTGTTTGTAGGTGCCGTACAGCTTATATCCACGACCCTCCATGTAAATAGCCACTTGAGGCTATGGCTACGATCTTAACACTTCGAGGTACAGCGGGCATCCATTCAGCCAACATTGATGGGTCTATCCAGGATATACCTTCAGCGGAATGTCGATTCGTAAAGAAAGAAGTCCAATACTGAGACAAAACGATGTGCAGTGCTTAAACCTTTCAACTGTTGATGTCGCTTCCATTGCTCTTTCCAATAGTAAGGGAGCCAATGCGAGTGTATGACTGATTTGTTCCAAGAGTGTTACCGGTGAGCATATTTCTATTGGTGGAGCCATCTTTGGGCGGTCGCTTAGCATGTTGGGCAGGAGAAACTTGTAGTAGTTACTTTGGGGAATGAGTTTTTGTGATTGAAAGCAGGCCACTCCACGTTCGGCAAGATGCCATCCCTCTCCCCAGAGACTCCACCCCTCTCTGGATTCCCTGTAGGTGTTTGGCAGTGGATGTGTTGTATGTCTCATAGTCAGATAGCTAGGGTTAGGATCGGAATGAGACGTTGCTGATTTAAAGAGCTCGAGGTCGCAAGCAATTGAATTATCCTCACTTGCAGATTACTCTACATGATTTGAGAAACTATTATTATTCTTCCTTGGAGTGAAGTATTGGTCTACCGACCAATCGGCGTTGTTGATAGGGTGTTGGCGATTGTTTGTGTTTTTTGGAGTCTGCAAAGTTGGCTCTTTCATTTTGCAGTATGCTTCCAAGTCAAGCATTTCCAAGAGGTACTTTTGAGTAAGCTGAATTTCTTCCTCCAGAGCCATTCCACCTCCGTAGTGCACTTCCGAGATTGCTGACAACCAGCAGCAGTTGGGTTCTGATTGGCAGTTTTGCACCCAGATGAGTCTTAGGGAAACATTACCTCGAGCAACTCCTTTATCGGCCTCTACCGACTTGTCCAGGAACATATCGGCTGTCCCATAGCCGAAGCAGTGCCGATAGCACAAGAAGTCTAATCTTGACCCTCGAAGTTTTTGGTAGACAACATACGTTGAAGCGTCCTTGACTGAGACAGTTTCGCTGAGTTACACCTCCCCGTTCCACAGCATCTCATTAGATTGTCCCAAAACGGCCACTACCAGTTATCGAGTGGCCTTCAATTTCGTGACAAACTTTAGTTGCGAACTATTGGAGACATTCTGCAGAAGTCTGAATCGAGGATTGTTCACAAGTTCCCGAAACGACTCCTCGCTGCCTATGAGCTCATCAAGATCGCAATTGGGCATTAATTCCCCGAACTGTTTGAGAGATTTGTTGGAACGGTCGGCAACTCTGGTAATTGGAGTTTGTTACTGCTCGCTCGGCCTTATCACTGAAGTCTCCGTGCCGAAGATGCTGACCTGACGAGGAGGTGTGCAGTAAACTGCTGATTCCTGCATGCATTGCGAAAAGCTTTTGGTATGGGATTGATTTGGTTTATAGCACTGTAGCTTTTACTTGTGGCATCTTTCCACCAGTAAATTCAAGACCACGAAACATTCTTGGAAGGAGGTCATGTCCAGAAGCACTATTCGGTATTCCTACAGTTGTGAGCTTAGCGGCTCGAATACGATTCCCAGTTCTTCAGTACTCCGTGATTTCCTAACTAGGTAGCACTGTAGGTTAAGTGGAAGGTTGTTTAGCAACAGCCTCCCAGTCGGCTCGGCTTCAATAGTGCAGTCCACTAATCTTTCCAGAAAGCCAGTCGAACGAAACAAACCCGTCCAACTCATTTTTCCAGATAAAGGGGCATCCGTATTGATTTTCCCGCTAAGCCAATCCACCACCCAGCAGTAGTAGACAATCCTTTCAAAGACGTCCAGTTTCGAAAAGGCTTCTTCTATACGATCCTCGCCGCTCTTCTTGTCGTTTCCAATAACCCAGCTAAGTGCGCTGGAGATTAGCCCCTTCTTCTTGCCTCCTGACTCAATGAGACTTTCTAGCATGTTGGTGAGCCGCTGGAGATGGTTGATTTCATGCCTGGCTTCGCGGAGCTGCTTGAAGTGTTATTTATAGAGTCGCCAAAGCTGCGGTCCTTCGAGTAGATAGTAGTTTAAGCTCATAATGAATATAATACTGTGCCCTTGGGAGTACAATTCATCGCAGGCTTGTGCAACTTTCATCAGGGTAGCAACTAACGTCAGTACGCACCAATAAAATATCGGCGAGCATAAAAAGTTAAGACGAAGGGTAATTATCGTCGGTTCTATCACAAAAACTTATGGGCAGGGGAAAACATCACTTATTAGTCGATATTCATGCATATTATCAATTATTAAATCCAGCAGGTCGCTGGGCAGCTCGGCAATACCCACAGGCTGCGCAACAGATACACCATCCTCGGGCGTGGAGGGCAGTGCCAGCTGAGCACTCTGGAATACGATGAAAGCCTCCTACCAGAGATCAAACGAACATAGCCAAAGGCCAACCAGCAGAAAGAGTAGAAGCTACCCCAACAGATCATCAAGGAACTTGAGGGAGTCATTCGTAAGCGACGTCGATACCGTGACTAACAACCCATGAAAGTACCTGTTAGGAGCAGTAAAGGTGGAGATTAACTCACCAGCTGGAGTTTAGAAGGCGAGAAGACTACGATTTGGTCGCAGCCGAGACAGAAGACCAAGAAGCGCATGCCCTCAGCAAAGAAAGATAAGGATAATGAAGCAAAGTACCTGTCCCTTGACCTCTACTCCCGAATGATAAATTCCTTCAAGCAAAGCTATCACCTTGGCAGCATCACGTTCAACAAAGCAAATGAGAAGCGCACAGTGAGGCATTCTATAGATCACTTCCGTCAGACCATGCTGCAGAAGGACCTCTCGTCGGAGCTGATCAGTCGTCGGAGACTTACTCTTTTACGGCAAAAATCCAAACTCACGGGCATACAGCCACCACCCCAAGTATAACTGCCACCTCCGATCGAGAGAAAACAGTCTAATCACGGCAGATCTGCGCCCCTCGAACAAATCTAATAGCAACCCTCGATAACGACCATTAAAAGTCGGATGGATGAACCCATCCAGAAAGTGACGCGCCCTCCCGAGCAAACCCAAACCCACTTGAAATGTAGCAACAAGGACTACGAGCGACCGTGGCGCACTAACTTTCATTTTCCCGAGCTCACCGTATTGGGTAATTTACCAGCACCAAAACGAGATTTCACGCCCTGGCGGAAGGTAGAGTAAACTGAATAGGACCTTCCAGTAACCTGATCGACCATCACTTAGCTCGAAATTTATCACACATTCCTGGTAATTTGTAAGCGCAAGGTGCTGGATAGTCGTTGGCGGGTTTGGCAAGGTCAATTCTCTCACCGAAGCCGAAGTTACGGTCATTAAGTCCCACAGTCTGCTTCTGTAAAATATCGTTGATTTCGTGCACTGCTCCAGGATTCATTCTCGTGACATCTGCCATCTGCTGCGTGAACATCTTAAGCCTGCCGTAAGCGGTGAACTTCTTTCTCTGGCTACCTGGTTGCTCCCGAACTAAATCAACTCGGTTGGGTACTGTCGTAGATGGCTGGTGGGTTGTTCTCGGTGAAGTGTTCAGCATAAGCATCCTTCCTGTGCTTGATGTAAACCTTCTTGTAAGTGGACCAGGGTAAGCCGAATGTTTTGCCTTTCTCGGGCTGGCGTGTCTCCTCAAAATAATCGTCCAAGTTATATCGGTCGGGTGACGGTGTAAGCTTGGCGTTTCTGAGAGTAATGACGGATATGGGTCGACGGGTGCCCTTGCCGAATGTACAGCTCTTACTACGAAGGCTACTCGGAAGCTCGAGTTTTTGGATGTCAAGGTGCGAACATTTAAAGTCCTTGAACCGAGAGTCCTTCGAGAAGGAGAAGCGTGGTGAGGCGTGTCGCCAGGTTGATGCCGATTGCCTCCAGAGGGGACAGGTTACGTTGAGCCTACCAATAGCTTCAAGTTCCTCCATGTTAAGCTGCTAGGTAGCACCAAAGTCACCACCGCCAGAGGTCGCTGGGGTGTCTTTTCCACCGTAGCGCTTGCCTTTGAGACTGCGGGCAGTCGCCACCCTACTGTCGTTCATAGTCGACACCATACTGTTATTGGCGACCATGGACTTGAGCTCATCCCCCGACCGCACCTTCTGCACGTGCATTCTCAATAAAATTATTTATTCCGAGGGGTGCAACTCATCACTTCCATAGCTTCTCGTTGGCGCGTTCTCGCATCTCCTTTGGGAAGTGCAGGTCGAGGTAAACTGGTTCCTCAATGGTGGTGCCCTTATCGTCCACCACTGCGAACCGGATGTTGTCATTCTCGCGGCAGTCCCTTGCGAACAGGACTTCAAAGCACTTGAAGATCACCTGCTTGGCTTCCTCGAGGGTTCCTTCCTTCTTCCACTCGTTGGCCAGCAGTGGCATACAGAAATAACGAGCGAACCCAGCAAGTGCATAGTCTTTGTGGAAATAGTTGCCGAGGTGATCGACTGTGCCGAGGAACCTCTCCCCGTTCTCGTACCCAGCAAATACGAATGTATTGAAGTAGGGATTGAAGTTGTTGCGAGCATTGTAGGTTAGCTGTGCCAAATAGTTGGCATATTCCTTGACAGAGTAGTGGATGCCATCATCATAGTTCGAGGATTCCTTCTCGAGTTTCTTCAGATGTCGTACGGCTTCCTGGAAGTCGCTGAATTCGCCGGTACCAGCAATTACCATCTTATCGGTGATTGCTTCGATACGCTTGACGTTCTTAAACTCTACGGTAAGCCAGTTGGGTACTTAACGAAGAACCGTAGCTCAGCACGCTATCGCAGGCCAATACCACACCGCCGTTGTACTTCAAGGCGATGATGGAGCTACCTGTAACCACTGGGTCGGTCACGTGACGAATGGGTTCCTGGAGGTTGGACTGCTGCATTTAAAATATTTTTAAATCGCTCTGTGCTGGATCCAGGCTTTATTTGCACCAGGCATCATTCCTCTTCGGCGGCTGGTTCGGCTTCCTCAGCAGGAGCAGACTCCACTGCTTATGGTTCAGCGACAGCTTCTTCAGCCTCCTCATCCTCTCCCTCCAAGATCACCTTGCCGAAGGTTTCGAGAGGGAGCTTAGACTCTTTCTCGAGCCTCTCGCTATCTTGAATTGTGCGGTAGGGTGCATAAAGTTCCACATTGAATTTGCCTGGTCTCAGGTGCAGCGGGAGGATGGTACCCTTCGGTTAAGTGGTGATTCTGTGTTAGCTAGTGGTTTGCTACCTGTCGTTGAGTCGGTTGAGATGCACCGACCAAAGATACTCAACGTGGTTGCTATACTGATAGGTGTTGAACAGTAGCAGGGCTGGCACAGGCAGCACCAAGCTGTATAAGTAGTGCCTGAACACTCTGTGAGTCTTGAACTGACTTCCGTACTGACGAAGCAGGGGAAGCACGACCCCTCGTTTGGCAAGCTGGTAGATGAAGAACCTTTGTAAGGTATGCGATACCATGAGGCCGCAGTGATTGCAAGCCCCTCAGTGATTGCAGCATTTCTATCCTTCTCGTAGTCAGACTTTGTCGCTTTGATGGTGGTTTGGTAGGGGAACTTCTCATACAGCGCGTTAATCTTGGCTTCGAGATTGAGAAGATCGAAGCTAGCGAACCACGTACGGCGATAATTCGTAACAGCAGGCCACTCAGTGCTTGGTGATGCAGCAGCACACATATTATTAGGATTATGGTGTGGGGACAATAAGTTATAGTCTAAGCAATGAGAACGAGACCAAGGATGTCACTCCATAAAGGATCGAATGCGCCTTAGTTTGCGCAGCTAGATCGCCGTATCGAAGAAAATCTTGTCGGTGAGGTAATGGGCCATCTCCAGCAGCACCTCAGTCATCTCGTCGTCATAGCTGGTTAGGTTGGGTTAGTTCTCAAAAAGCTCGTCTGCAAGCATCAGCGATATTCTGTCCTCGTTTACCTTTAGCTTCTCTTCCGGAAGGAGGTGGGAACCGTAGTAAGGGCACTCTGGTTGGTCAAACATTATTCCACAAGGAAGACTGGCCATCTCCAACATTCTGTTCACTGCAGAACGGAATACGAGCTGAATTAGGCATAAGGTACCGGAAGCTGCCCTCGAGTAATCTGTTTACGACTCACCCGAGAACTCTGAGACCATAAATAGGGTTTTCCAAAGATGCCGTAGGGTCTTTCAGCATCAAGCGATTCATTGAGAGACTCGAAGATTGCTCGATGCCAGTGATGAAGCATCATAGCAGTTTCCAAACTGCTCTCGTGTGCCGAACTTAGAGGCAGGCTCAGTTCATAGCTCTCGAAGGTGCTCAGTGGAATGGCGAAGATATACCCCTACTCCTCCACGAAATCGATATCGCTGTCATCGTTATCGGCTCGCAGATAAAATAGAATTTCTCTCGAAGATGGCCCTAGCACGAAGTTGACATTCTTGACGACCTCGAACGCATACTGGGAGTTACCTAAATGAGAACACACTTGTACGAAGGATGAAGTGGATGAAACCGGTAAGATACTCGCGAACGGAGAGATGCCCGCATCGAATTCCTGGTGGCCGATGAACTCGTGGTTCGGTAGGCCGTTGAGCAGGAACATTTAAGAAAGATCTCTTAAAATTCCTTTCCATCTTCTCGTTGCGATGCAGCTACTGGCAGAACTCAAGCAATACGAAGTCCCATAGCTGCTCTAAGGCAAAACTGTGCTTGTCCTGCCTCGGAGACTGAATGGGTTAGGGTTGGATTTCTTCCAACTGTTGGAGCAGCTGATCTCGCTAAGGCATCGATTCGTCCGATTATGTTGGTCTATTGGCTGGTTCAAGAGGCGCATCGCTATCGTTCTCCGGCTCTATCAATCGTTCTTTAAACTCGAACTGGCCTAAACCACAGTCGAGGTAACTATTTATAGATTCTGTTGCTCTGTTTTCTGTCTGGTCGAGGCTTTGATGCTGCTTGCTTTGTGATTACAGTAGTTGGCTGGTGAGACTTTCTTTGCCTTCCTTAAACGTGTCCATCTCATCGCAGGAAGAATGCCGACGATGTTGGCTGCCCATGCTGTTGTCTGAAAGTGAACTTCCACGACTGGATCTCTTTGATTTGTTGATAGTCTACTCCTTTTAAAGTACTCTTCGTTTGACTTCTTCTGAATCCTTAAACGCTTTGTCAGCAATACCCTTTTCTTCCACTAGTTCTCTGTAGTTGCTGTTGCTGGATCGCGCCAACTGTGACTTATTTTATTCACTCTTCTCAAACAATAGTACTAAGGGTTATGGCGTTTCGCGACGACTTACACCTGCAGACTCGATCCACTTTTTGTTCTGCTCGGTCTGCTGAATTAGTTGTCTGAGAAGCTCCTCAGAATTGACTTCATGGCCTTCTTGAAGCTGCCTCCGAATGAGCTACTTGACACCGCTCCACTGCTGAATTTGATGCTACCGGAAGCTCTTGAGATCGATGACTTCCACCTTCTCCACTTTAGATTCGATAATACCATCTTACCGGCTGTCGTAGAGATTGTGATACTTGTTGATGTCGAATTGTGAATCCTCCTCTTCGATATTCCCTGATGAGCTTTGCCGGTGCTTGAGAAACTCCAATCTTGCGATCGCCAATTTTTCCACTCCACGTTACTCAATCGGTTTTTCTTCGATGGAATTTGCCACTTCCTGCTCGTATTGTTCGCTATCAACGAAATAAGACTAGGCCACTCCGGACTGTGAATCAAATTCCTCTCTAGGTTCCACTTTGGTTCGAAGACCACAGTCACTTCGCCGGACATTCTTCCTGAATACCGACTCGTAGAAGGACAACACCTTATGCTTGCGGTACTAGCGCCAGTAGAGCTTGATAGTGTCGGCTGCATATTGCATACGTTCTTACTAAGTGGCCCGTTTTCGGCCGTCTTATAAAGTACAGGGTTCCAACTAGTCGATATCCGATTGGTTCGAGTAGCTTAACTGGCTTACTTTTACAATACGTCTTAGCAGACTTTTTTAGATTCTGCTGAGCTGTGGGGGGTCGATTACAGCAGGCACTGTTCGCTTCTTTGAAGAGGAATGTTTGGAGTCACTTTTCGTCGATTCAGGGCGCAAACTGTACCGGTTGTTGCTGTACTTCATGATCGGGTGTGGACTTAATAGCGGTTTCTTCAGAAAGGGAGGTTGCTGGTTGGATAGCTCTTTGCTATTGACAGTCCGGAGCTTTAACTATTCTTGTTCGGTTTTTGCGTAAGCTTGAGTCTTTTCGGTGGGTACCCCCATCTTCTCAGTAAGCTTCCGCTCAGCTGTTTTCTTACTCTTCGCCGGTTTCCTCACGGTTTAGTACTTTTGAGATTGCGGCGGGTGCTTGTTTGGGCTACACGGATTGGAGTATGGTCCGAGATTATGCCTCTGCTCCTTAACCTCGATATTGATGGTGTTCTCAAGCTTGCGGCCCTTGCCTGGCATAAGTACATGGCTTACCGAGTGCCGCCTGTTTGCGCTGTCGTTGGTGCTTGTTGACCACACGAATGGATATCTCGCATTCATTGGATACGATGTCCTGAGGGTTAGCAGTAGGCGCCTTACAGCTGTTCTTGCGGGCTGTTGTATTGGGCGAGCGGTTGGCATTCTCCGTGATGAGTACATCGTTGGGGTTGATTCTGCGACCGAAACATTACCTGCGGCCATTAGAGCTTGGTGAGTTCTCACCCGAGCCACTCCAATCCAGTTCATTGCTACTCCCCGCAGGTCGACTGCCCTTCTCGGTGAGATTGTAACTGATGTTAATGTTGATGTTCTTGTTAGAGTGCTGCTCGCCGTCCAGTGTCATCATCTTCAGCTTTGGTTTGGGCTTGATGAGAGGTTGGTTTTGCCCCAAGCGACCCTCCTTCATGCAGATAGAAGTTATAGCGATTATAGTTAGGTAGATCAAGTGCTGGAAGCGTACTGCACAAGTAACACCGACTCGTCATGCTGCCGTCTCTACTGGCTGATGGTGGCCTTAGTGCGCCAAATCTACCGGTAAAAGTTCATCCAGAGCTATATTAGTGGGATTAAGTACTGCGAAGCGAGTATTGAAAAGCCGTTCTATATCGACATACTCTGCAGGTTTGGCCTTTTCGAAGATGCTTTCAGTGAGTTTCATAGATATCACCTTATCCGTGTACTTAATTCCGGCAGACTACAGTGAATGCCGAAGGTTCTAGTTGACCTGTTTGGTAAAGATGCATTCAGGCATTGACTTGTTTATGTACTTGATAAGTTCGTACAGCTAGCCGATCCTCAATGACTTCTGGATCATGAGATCAATATAGAAGCAGCTCTTTAGCAGAAACAGGTACACCACTAAATCCAGCATATCCTTCACAATCTGCTTCTGGAACTTTTTAGAACGGCGAACAGCCAGATACATTAGCGAGGTGTTGATGGTGCACCGGCACTATTCGTTGAGGGCCATTTTGATGGTGTCGATTATCTAGCAGTAGTCCGAATCAGCCCCCATATCAATCTTGGGGATTGTTATAGTCCCAGTCTTGGAAAGTCTGCTCACCCTAAGCTCCTCGACAAAAGACGGGTCCGTAATGAGTTTCCTCAATCGATAGAGCTCTGCTTTTCGCTTCTATCCGTTGCTTACGAAGAAGAATGAGGGATCGGCGAAGTAAGATACGAACGTCATCGGATCCGTCTTCAGAGCGTCCAATCTGGTCTCGGTCTATTAAGCCGCGAGTTCAGCTGAGTTTCTGAGCATCCGATCCAAGCGAATGCGATCGATGTTATGTGATAGCATCTCATCATCGTCTCTGACGAAGTTGCGTATCTTCTGGCTGATGTTGGGTTCGACGGTTGGGTCGCATTTGATATCACTTGACTTGTACACAAGGCAAGATACGTTGGTTTCAGGCTTTATTAAGCCGAGAGCTGTCTGCATAACTTCCTCTTTGGATGATGGAGTCACTTCCCGGTCACTATATCGATGCCACAAGCGAGTATTCTCGTTGTAGATGAACATGTAGTAGTGACCACCGTTGGCATTGCCATCATGAATCATCGCGGCCATCAGCGAGTAGTTGCGAAAGTCCTTTGAGGCTGTCTTTTGGTACTTTTGATCCTCCAGTTACTTCAACTTTTGGCGGAGGTAGATTTCGTTTTGTTAGAGTTTGCTAATGTAGCTCAGTACCTGCCTCTTTGTCGGTGTCAAGTCGGCTTCCAAGGGAAAGGCACAGTACTACTGTCTTTCGGGTGTCACTCTCTCTTGGATCTCCAAAAACTCGAGTGTCTTTTTGAGTGATTGTAAGTAAGTTTGGTTTCTCCCTTCCTTGATTGCTCGTTGCAGTGCTTCTATTTGCCGCTCAATGTCCTCCTCGTCTTTGCTGAGCGTTGACAGGAAGGTGTTATTGGCTCGATTGAATGCAAGATGGGTTGGAAAGGTAAACTGTGAATTATCCTTTTCCAGTTGCCCCTTTTGAATTCCCACACGGTTAACGGAGAATATCATCACACCGGGAAACGATGTGATCTCCGATTTAACTTGAGCTTCAGTATCGATGCCGGAATTGGACTTGTAGCCCTCTACAGCGTAGTTTCTAAATGCCTCAAAAGCCCTTTCTAAAGTACTGTGCTTGACATCGAGGTTGATAATGCTGAACTTGGTGGCTGTTGACGCATTGTCCTTCGTAATGGTTGATATTACCTTTCCGTTGAGAAGATGTTGGTTCAGGCTTCCATAAAAGACCTTCTGCAGCAGTTTGTCCTTACCGTCGAACGCAGGCTCCCTTGCTAAACATTTTTCCAGTGCGTCGAGAGTCAACGAGAAGTATTCGTAGAAGTCGTACTGGTCTCCAAGGTGGATGTTATTCACGCTCACACTGTTGAGTGCCTCGAAGACTCCACTTGGGTCAGCATAGGCGAATTTGCTGAGGTAGAGCTTGGCGAATAGGCACTGAAGTTCCGTAGATAGCGGGTCCTTAACGAATTCTGGTTGTGCCTGCACAAATGTATCCCTCAGGCAGTTGATGCTGTTCAGCAGCTGGACAAACATGTTGAAGTAGCAGGCTAGATAAGCCAAGAAGTATACTGTTGCCGATGTTGCGCAGTCCACATGGAGTGTTCTACTTTCTTAGCAATCGATTGGCTCCGAAGTCGTAGTACTCGATGAAGGCGAAGTCTCTCCTTGCATCTTCCAATGACTTTCTGCGTTTCAGCGTGGGGTCGGTCTGAACATTACTGTCTCATTCGGATGCGTACCTCAGGTAAGGAGCAATGAAGTCCCGGATGAATGCTTCCGTCATATTTTTGCACTTGGATTTAATTAGATAGCACCTATACAGTCATCAGCTACAGTTGCAGCTTCAAAGAAAGAACATAGCAAGAAAGACCATCACTGCGAGCCGGTAAGACCAGAGCTGTATCGTGATTATTCGAATTCCACAGTCGAAGCCGGCGGCTACCTTGCCGTAACCATTATCTCCCCATCCTATTCCGAACGAGTTCTTGAAGATGAAGTTGTTGCTGCTGTCGTAACCCATCAGCAGCACGTAATGGTTAAGTTGGGACGCCAGCCATGGTTGCTGTGAGTCTTCGAGAGAGAAGCTATTGTACTTTCCCGTGTCAACACACCTGAA
>ERZ724508.802-NODE-802-length-20900-cov-6.395826_pt1 | contig 20900 bp, 24 predicted proteins | sample MGYA00376041_ERZ724508 | MGnify/ENA primary metagenome ERZ724508 (study PRJEB28724, sample SAMN07190887) | wastewater metagenome | isolation source: effluent of sewage treatment plant in Hong Hong | place: USA: Christiansburg, Virginia | collected 2016-03-01 ...
AACCCCAACCCCTTGACTGAATTTGATAACAAAGTGCTGACAAATATCAACCAAACCGAACAATTGAACTCCTCGGAGGACCTACAACTTCCTATGAGTAAGCGAGCTGAGGGTCGCATCGACCTTTAACTCGGTTTAGCATTTGCTATTTGTGCGGACTCGCTTGACCCTATCGTCGGAATTAAATAAGCACAATGCTGAACCTTCATTCGGGTATACTTGCCGCCGCAAACGAATCCTATACCACCAACGCGCTAATTCAAATTCCTTGTTGCATGTGAATGCCTTTCACTATCTTAACCACGTATTTCATGATCAAGCGCCTTTTGTGCGAGGTTATTGAACAACCTTATAATATCTAAATCATGCTTCTCAAGAACGGAGTCAACATTGAACTCAACCCACAGCCAAGGTACCTGGAGAACGCACTCCTACTTGAGGACGACAGAGTGGCAGTCATAAGCTCTAAACTCAGTCCAGAGGAAGCCGAGATATTTATCTACGACGGCAAGAGCAAACTACTTCACACCCACCGGCTTACAACTGAGGTATTTTACCAGGGCTGCGGCACCATCAACCGCCACGAACTGTTTTACTTGCTGCCTGGATCAGGCCAATGGGGTATCCTTAATATTCGGGACTTCACGGAGCGAAGAGGATCATTTAGCTTTATGTGCCCGAGACCGTTCCGCTCGCGCGTTACTTTCTTCCCTGAAAGTAAGACGATTTGCATTTGGGAGATCGGAGACTTCAACGAAAAGGGAGGAAGGTTGACCTTCCTCCCCTATCCTTCTGAACCTGCAGGAAGCGATAGTCCTCCCTGGTCAGTCAATGTGGACGATATCTTCAACCATGTCGTGATGCCACTGAACCTCCGCAGCCGGCTTGCTTTATATGCTGGAAAGGTGGAAGATAAAATCCGATGGACAGTATACGACTTCGAAGCTAAATCAGTCACTAAGCATGAAGTCAACAAGCCATAAAACAGTGGTGAGTACTGCTTGAAGCATGTCGCTGAATTGAAGGAAGGTACGTACCTACTCTCCATCGAGGCCATGAAGCCAGAGTTCCGCTACATGATCTACGATGTAGAGAAGAAGGGTGAGCAACTTCAGCCATTCAAGACAAAGTTGGATGACAAGACATTCGAGATCATGTCCATTGGTCCATGGCTGTACGTTTTCGAATTTAATGTGGACACCAACGGCACGCAACAGAACGGCCCCCTGCGCGTTATCAGCAAATAAACTCAGGAGCAGGTCTTCCAGGACGAGTGCTTCATCGGCGCCAATGTGGAGTACTTCTTGGGAAGCACCAATGACCAGTACATACTTCGCGTGGATGCTGAACACCACAACACCAAGAAGCTGAGGGTGGAGACCTTACGAGCAACCTCGCAGCGTGAGCTGTACGTGCATATGCTTAAGCAATGCACCAAGGGCAACATCGGAGTGGATATGATTCAGGATGTGTTGGACGCCTTCGAGGACGAGTGATAGCATCAGTCGAACAAATTCGTTGAATATTAGGCATGCTTATTCACATCTCTGGCTCTGGGCGAAGCTGTGGCAGACTGTTTTCCTTATTCATCGATTGCCTAAACATAAGATTTTCGCGTCTTTCGCGAACCTTTTGGAATGCCTGGCTGCTACGCGAGCATCTCTCGACGAGCTCAACCTCGAGTTTCTCAAGTCGCCGCAATTCAACCTACTTCTGGTTCTGCTTGTTCAGCATTGTCTTGGTGTCGTTACCAATGCGGACATGAATATCCGATAGCCGTTCCTGCTGAAATTCCTGTGTGTATTGCCGCTGCTGCTCTTCGTAGTTTACAATATTGTTTCGTTTTAGGATGTTCTCGTTCTGGTACTTCTTCTTGAGGTTGCGAATCTTCTCGTCTATGTGCTGGCTTTTCTGTCGCATTTGATGGTACTAGTTTACCTTCATCTCCTGAATCTCGTTGCGCAAACTAGCCAGTTTGCTGAGTGCTGCTCGTTTGCTTTACTGGTTCTGCTGCTTTAGGGCCTCCAAATGCTCACAACTGTTCTGGGTATGACGTTGCCTTTCGGCGCGTTCCCGTTTGATATCCTACTTAACTCGTAACAGACGCTAAATCCTTCTCTGTTCTTCCTCAAGTCTCTTCAGGTGTTTTTCTTCTGTGAGCTTCAGCATCTGGATGCGGTTGCGGATAGCCTCAACGTCATTCTCAGTATCCTTCAGCCTTCTTATAGCTGAGAAGTTTGTGACAGGCACATCATGCTATTCCTCTTCCTATTCGTAGCCGCCATCCGGACTGAAACTAAGATTCTTCCTCATATGGAATCGAATATAAGAAATACCGTCATACACTACAGACCGCTCAGTGCTACGAAGTACCACTTTCTGGGGCCTTCTTGAGCTGCCGCTGGAGTTTGCTTCTTTCCTTTAGCAGAAGCATGCAACTATCCTCTTATTTCTACACGTAAGACATGGTGTACTTGGATACGGTTGGTCACCAGCCTCAGGAAGTCTGTCATGTTTGATGTGGCTTGGTGGTAGGCCGTTGCTAGTTGTTGTGCTTCCTGTTTTATCTTGCCGTTTATAAGGCCTCTCTGTAATTGGATCTGTCGCTTCATGCCGTCCGTTACTTGCAAGTGCTTCTACCGTTCAAACTAAAGCTCCCGGATTTAGACTTTAAGGTGCTCTACCCTTTCGACCAACTGTGCGACTTGCAGATGGAAAGATTCTGATTTATGGTTGTTGACACCATGATCCATATTGCCCATAGTCGTGCTGTCTTTACGGCTATAGTTAATCTCCTCCTCCGAAAGGACCTTGGTGAATTCCTGAACAGTCCGAATGTCCCGTGGATTAAGCCCATTCGCTTCCTTCTTCATCAATAGAATAAGCTTCTTGGCTAGTTTAGCCTCCAACAGCTTGGTGTAGAGAACGAACAGGGTTGGGTTACTCAGGTGAGTTGGCAGTAGCACCTTGATACTGAATGTCAACGCGTCCATAAAAGACCGAGACCCAACCCGACTGGATAACGATTAGTGTGCTTCGACGACTCGATTGACAGCACATGTTTTATTGTCCACCTCAAGCGTAGGCAACCCACCACCAATGAAATCCTTTGCGGAGTCATACAATTGATCTTTGAAACTGCCCACCCTGTGACTGATTCTGCGAATGTTCGCGTTAATCGCCTCGCAAGATTCATGCACTACGTGTATGTGCTCATTCGTTTCGTGGATGGTGCTCCACATGTTAAAGTAATCGTCCTGCGATTCAGCAATCTTTTCTAAACTGAATTCCACTTCATCCAGCCTCGCTATATGGTAGGTCCTTTCCACCAACCATGAACGGTAGTCCTCTCTTGCCATCAGCACACCATCATCCACCACTCTGCTGAATGTCTCATCCTGCTCATCTACCACCACCATCGCCCCTTTAAACTCTGAACAGTCAAATGGCTGCGGTTGAGACCTCCTATCTAGCGAACTGTAATGCATGTTCTGTGTTGACTCAAAGCTCCCATTGACCTCTGGTGAATTGAGTATCTCATTGAGTATACGATAAGACAGCGAGTTTTCAATATCTGGCCGGTGTAGCAACCGCTGCTTATTCGACCTCTATGTTTGATATTGCTGGTTAATGTTGTCTCGCGCGCTGTTGCAGTTAGGCTATGGTTTGTTACTGGCACTCCGGAGAGTCTTGTTGCCGATGTACTTCTTCAGTGATCTGGCTTCGCTAAGGTTTGTTAGGTTGGTGAGGTTCGTTTCGTTGAGCTCGCTCCGCTTCGATTGGTTATAGTGCCACTGACGCTGCCTCTCCTTCATACCTCCTAACGATTTTTTAATATAAGTTAGGTAGGTGGCTACCCAGAAGTGTATTAGTTTGAAATGGCTGTCAGAAACACCCGCCTTTGTGTCTACCAAGACTCGCAGGAGGGGCAGAAGAAGCTTGTGATGTATCCAAACCTTGCTGTGAAAGGCTCTCGGTTGGAAAATGCCTTACCAGTCGAGACCAAGCTGATCGCCCCAGCCAAGGAACTGATTCGAGAGTGTCTGGCCAACTAAAAGCTGCACGTAGAATTGTCAAATCGTTCCTGTGAGCTGATGGTGGTGAGACTCGTGTATCAGGAGGGTTACCAGTGTTCAACCTGCAACGCAACCTTTCTGACTCACAAAAGTATTGTAGCTGGAGCCACTGTATTGCATGTATTCCAGTCCGAAGAGGACGCCCCAATCAAGTACTGCTTGCTCAACTTCTCACCCATCAGGCGGGCCTCATAAATACAGAACAATCTAAACAAGTGGTACAAGGCTTGGCGGTCCAGCGTCAACTCAAAGTTTGAACAGTACATTGCTCAAACTGAGGGTCTGTTTCTGCTGCCTGCAATGGAGACCAACCCTATGGCGCTTGAGTTTTTAGAGGAAAGAAAGCTTTATCTGAGAGAAGTTTAGAACCACCGGTAGTTGATGGTACCAGGCTGGAAACTACATCCTCTGCCTAGTATAGATCTGTTGCTATTTTCATTACCAAATGAGCTCGAAAGAAAAGTGACTCAGAATGGCCTTGCCTATTAAATGTCAGCGAAGCCTTTTCCTTGCCCTCAGTCGGTCATCTACATGTCGGGCTTCCAAAGCAACCATTAATCAATTAGTTTTCGGCCTGGAGTGGGAAATCTTGACTACGGTAAGGTGGTTGAAGCAACTGAAGATAGTATCCGTTGGACGAATCAAATGAAGCAGCCTCAAAAGACCAGTCTGTACATAAATCATGGTCGTTCAGTATCAGTATGCCGAGACATATCCTCCAACGAGTGTTTGATGGCATTTTAAGGTAACACTCTTGAAGGCTCTAGTGGTTCACCTCTCTACGATTCCGATGGCAGACTGCTCGGACTGAACTTTGGTTACCTCTGCGACCATATCGACGACTATGGAAAGAAGTAACACCCGAACCCTCAAAAACCATCCCCTTTTGATGAGGACGTAGACCTGCAGCACCTTGAAGAACAGAGCCAATACAGCTCCTTCAAGAACCTAAACTTGGCCGTTCGTATAGACTGCCCTCCGGTGCTATCATTGCTGAACCGTTGATAGAATATATCGTCATAAGTTATGCAGTAGAAAACCTGGCGCATCGTCCTGCGAGTGTTCAACCTATTCTCGGCGATCGTCCTGCTGGGCTTCCAAGTTTGGTACATCGTGGCCCTCTTCGTTCACTATGTATGGTACGATATTGTGCTGCGAATCTTCGCACCTGTGTTCCTCATGTACTTCGGCTACCACTTAGCATCTTTGCCATACTCATCTTCTCCTCCGAGTTTAAGTACAAAAAGGTCGTAGAGTACTTCAAGTTTCTACAGTCTCTCAATGGCCTGGGTTTCTTCAACTTCTTGTAAGCTTTGGTTGACATAGCCTCGCCTCAGTGCTATCGCTCGAGTTTAGTACGCTACGACCAACGTACTCATTGTTTTAGATAGACTGTCCATAATAGTTGCCAGCATCTTCCTTGCCCTCGGTGTAGTCTTCTTAGTGTTGGGATGCCTCCGGCCAGAAGCCATTGACTAAGACGAAGAAATCACGGAAACGCTCAGATGACGCACTATCTATAAGTATGAACGATCACTCCTTCCGGGAAAGGCGCAGTATCTATGCAAGGTGGCCAATTTTCTTTTGTATCTCGCTCTGCATCTTTACCTAATTGGGCGGCTTTTTGTCCTTGGTTTGGTTGATCTCTCGTTGGCGGCGCAGCATTGCCATAGTCTGACTGATCCTGTTGTTCTAGCTGTCAGATTAGCTGGCGTAGTTGGGATCAATATTCTGCTAGGACTCAGTAAGAGCGTTCGATCGAGGGCTCATTGTAACGCTGTTCTTTTCTCCAGTTTTCTTTCTGTTGGCCGTGGCGACATTCTGTTTGCTTCGTGAACGGTTGACAGCCTGGCTGCGACCGGGTGACATTCCAACTTTGGAATTGCGAAAAGGCGATACCCTATTGTTGTTTGCTTTGCGCATCCTGCTCGACTCAGTATCAGAGTCCACCACTGATCTCTTCCTGACCGAGCTACGCTTGGTCTTATCGACAATTTGCTTATGATCGCTTTTGCGTTGGGAGGTTGGCGTTCCCGGTCTTTTGATGTACCCGCTGCTGGTGTTATTGGTGTTGTTATTAGCTGTCCGTTTCAAGACAGATTCCAGCTCCCGTTCGAGTTGACCAATGCGGATCTTCGATTTCTTCTACTGCTCGCGAGAGAAGTTGAGTTCACTCACCAACTCCGTCGTCTGTTTGGTGAGGTTGTTCAGTTTTCCATTCAGCTATTGGTACCCTTTCTTGGAGACTTCCTCCTTTTATTTCTATCATAGAACTCTGCTTACTTCGTGAAGCTCTTCCGCTTTGCTCATGTCCACCAGTAGTCGCTTCAGCTACTTCTTCAGCTCGGTTGATTCACGTTCCTTCTATTAAAACCGACTCTTGTAAAGCTTCATCTCTTCCTCAGTCTGAACCACCAGTTCCTTCAAATGGCTGTTTTACAGAGCTAGCTTCTCGTCTCGCACCAGTTGGCGGACCTGGCTTTGCTGGAGCCCAGGGTTGCCCTGTTGGGACTCCTACAGCTTCTTGATACGCGTTTTCAGCATCTCGTTCTACTGTTTGTAGGATACTGATTCCTTCATCCAATCGTCCGTCAGTGAGTTGGGGGTGCCACCCCTCCTATAGATCTCCAACTCAGAACGAAGCTTTCTGATGACGAAGCGAAGCCTCAGTCGTTCTTGCGGAACCTCCTCGAAGCTGAGAGTGAGAGGGTAATGCACTTTATCGTAGATGGTCTTGTAGTTGAGCACGAGGAAACGACGATTGTTGTTAACCGGTTGCATTGACTTACCTCCTCCGCCATGTGCCCTTCTCAGCTGTTCAAGATCCTGGCAGGTGAGTAGATCTACCTTGACCTCGGTATTGTTAGGCTGTAACACTGCATCGATCAGCATTTGCGAGAACCTTGCGAACTCCTTGAAGCTGCCAGTCTTCTGGGTAAGTTCTTCTAACTTCTCGGGGGTATATTGACCAGCCCATATGCTGCCAGTCAGCTTCTCCTCGAGATCAAGCTTCAGCCCCGACTCGTCGACTGTTACCTGAAGCAAATAGTCAACCTAGATAGCCATAGGAAGTTACCTGGTTGAATTGGAGTTCGACGAGCCTGTCGAAGTGTAGTTCAGCCATAAGAAATTCAAAATTATTAGACAGGGCCTAACTGCCTCTCGCAACCATCCAGCACAATAAAAAAGCTAGTTAATCACGACAGAGGAGACTTAGGCAAAGAGTGGTCATTGTATCCGCCTGCCAAAGGACTCGAGGACCTGTAGATAGCGTTCTTCTTTCATCTGGGAGGCTAAGGTTAATTCCTGAACTTGTTTCTACGCCTTATCGAGTCTTCTTCGGAGTTCGGTAACTTCTTTGCTCACTTTATATTTGTCCTTTCCGTAGTTGTTTGAAGATCTGTTCGCTATGCTTAGATCATTCTCGTTTGATTGTTACCATTCCTAAAGGACATCGGACTGACAGGATTGGTTGAATGTTTGTGGACTTGCCTCACTAAAGCTCGTAGAGATGCTTAGAAAGTTGCGAAATCTATTCTTCAGCTTTTGCTTTTAGGCGTTCCTTACTTGGCACTTCGACGAAGAACGAGCTTATTTGTGCTGCCGATCAATAAACGATTACTGCTGGTTGGTCTTCTTATGCTTCATGTTCCTCTGCTGAGACTCCCCGGTAGGAAGATCTAGTCGTTGAACAAGTGTATTGAGCAGATCAAGCATTTCCGTATTCTCTGTCGACATTACTTCCTGTTTTTGCTTCAGCACTGCATTCTACATCACCGCAACCGTTACTTCATGGGAGAGTTCCCTGACTAACCTCGACGCAGTCTCGATTGCTTACTGCTTTAGCAGATTCTCCATCTGAAGACTCTCCACCATGGATTTGAGCTCCTCGAGGAGTTGGGCCTTGCTCTCCGACTCGGGTGACGACTGGATAAGCTAGCTTCGCACGGAATCGTAGGCCAGTAGCCGATTCATTTAATTTAAATTAAGCAAAGGAGCAATCGACATCAACAGCAAGTTTGCTTTTTGGGAACTGAAATGCGGCTGCTAAGACTAATTGATTGGGAGTTAACGAGAATCGAGTTCTCGTCGATATTTGGCATCTCCTCGATCAGGTACTGGCAAATTCTTCTCCAAACCGGTTCGACGTTTAGTCCCTCAAGACTGCTCACTTTGACCTCTTCACACTTATAGTGTTCGCATAACTTCTTCAGGTTGATTTCAGAGGTTCTCCTTTCTAAGTCCAGCTTGTTTCCTACTAGCAAAACCTTTGAGTCTGGTGCGTGCTGCCTCACTTCGTCAAGCCAATAGCGTTCTATCTCGCGAAGAGTTTTAGGGTCATCCAGTGAATACGTTACCAGTATTATGTCGGCATCTACATTACTCCCTTCTTTACTTTTGTAGTGCGCACGGGTAATACACCGAAACTTCTACTGTCCTCCCGTGTCCCATAGCTGATATTTGTAGAGCTTTCCGTCTTTATAGACCTCATGCTTGAACTTGAGGTCTATGCCGATTGTGATCTATGAGTTCATTGCAGGTTAGCCGATAAAGCTATTCAGCAGTGTCGTCTTCCCGACAGAAGATTCCCCAACGAAACAAATCTTGAACAGTTTTTCATAGTCGCGAGGTGGTTTGATGCTTGGCTGTCGAATAAGGTCGTAGATTGCTTGGTTGAGATTGTAGTTGTCGAATGGAATACGGTCCATCGTGCACACATTCTCAGGAAGTGCTTTGACACACTCTTAGCAGATAGAATGACCGCAGGAGAATACCATCGGCCGGCGTGCACCGGTGTTGTAAGGCCTGACACAGATTTCACACTTTATCTGCATTAGCTCAGAATATTTCTGTTAAGCTTAATATTAGTCAACGTAATCGACCCGTCAACGGTTTGCAATTCAAAGAAAAGTTCAGCTTCCCATCGTTTCGTAAAGATATTCAACGCAATCGATAATGACAATTGTGGAACAGCATTCAAGGACTACGATTAAGAATTGAAGTATGAAACAAGCCTTCAAAGAATTCGGATCATCTGCTTGCTTGGGACCATATTGATATTAATTAAAATGAAAGGGATACTGTGTTTGCTGGTGGCGATACTGTTGGTACTCCAAGTTATAGGCACTCCAACGACTCACGACGAAAATTTCATCAGGAAGGGCTACAGGTTTGTTCGTGGGTATCCTGGACCATTCGGTCGTTGGGGCAAAGGAGTGTGGGGAAAAAAGAATCTTCGAAGCGCAATGCTTGGGCCAGCTGGAAACGCAATGATGGGAAACGCTGGGAACTTTGGAGGAATGGGAGGAGGGTTTGGTAACCTCGGAGGGTTGGGGAACGTAGGCAGTCTTGGGGGAGGTTTAGGGAATCTCGGTGGATTAGCAGGCATGGGAGGGTTGGGTGGTCTTGGAGGGATGGCTGGAGGTCTCGGAGGAATGGGAAACCTAGCAGGAATGGGAGGTGGCTTGGGAGGACTTGGTAACATTGGAGGACTTGCGGGTGGAATGGGTCGTCTCTTCCACAATGAGGAATAGTCGGAGGAGTGATAAAGTGTCTTCGAAACCTTTCTGTAAACGGAGAAGATCCCATATTCGAATTTCCTCTGCTTTAGACCCTTTGATTTATCATAGTCGAGGGACAATCCCATTGTCGTTGTGGTTCTGTGAGGCTTGCTCATTATTTAAGAGCTTGAGCTGGGCTGATCAAGGAGATACCTTGATTGCTGTGCGCGTGACGAGGTCATCAAGGTTGCTATAAAATGGACCTCGTGCACTGGTTGGGATTCGATGTCCCGTTAAATACTTCAATGTTCGTCATTAATATTAATTAAATGAAAGGAATATTAGCTTTGTTGGTGGCGACACTGTTTATTTGCCAAGGAACGAGCATTTCCATGGTTCACCATGAAAACAAGAAAGGCGACAGACTTGCTCATCATCACAAACGGTTGAGCCATGTGGCCATGTCGCTCCAAGATTCAGCTCTTCGATTGGCAACTGGAGTGCGGTTACAAAGATCCAGCAACACCAGTGGAATCGCGAACATCGAAGGAATAATGAGCACAGAAGGACTCTTGAATACCGGGGCAATTACGTCCAGCACACCAGACTTAAAAGAAGCAAAGGCCCGTGTGAGAGATGCCGATTATGCCATCTAATCAGGTCATTATCAGCAAGCTAACATACTACAAATGCACAGCCCACTAACGGGTTTCACCCGGCTGCTTCCCAACAAAGAATGATGATGATGATGATGATAAAGACCCATCAATGAGGGATGCCTTCACCCCCAGTTTCTTGCGGGATCTCGGGATCCGGCTCGGTTTTTAAGCTCATTCCTCCTCGTCGCTGCCTTATTACTTGATTGATTTCGTGAGGGTCGCTTTGCTCGTAAATATTTTGCCGATACCCTCGATCTGCGCCGTATAACTTCACAGTTCCCGGTTGACCTTGTTGTGCCGCCGTTTCTACTGATACCGGAGAATCATTCCCCACGAAGAATAATCAGAGGAGCGATGGAATGCATGAGAGTATATTCATAAAAGATGATAGTATAAATCCAGTCACTTGTGCTGGGTCTGAGGCGGGGTGCGTGGTATGAGCGGTTTCGGCATAAATTGCTTCAGCTCTTCTTCCTCTTGGTGGTTGGCCGGCTGCTTTCTGAAAGAGACGTAATTGAGCAGATAGTTATTGCTGTCGTAGGCTTGCTTATCCTGTTGCCTTTCGATATGGTTGTGATGTACGCGATTTCGAGGGGATTCTTGCATAGCATCGAGGATTTCGAGGCTGCTTTTTGCTGGGGTCGTTGGCTTGAAAAGGTTGTTCGTGAAAGACCTATTGGTCTTTTTCTCACGGATAATAGAGATCTCTAAATTCTTCTTCACAGCCTCTTCTAGGATAGATCGAGTGAGGCATTGTTGCCTCACTGCTTCAGGGCCCACGCACGAAAATCTTTTTATAAGAAGATTTTATCCTCCATCAATCTCCTGGTTGCCTTCGATATACTCTAAAGAATCTTCCCCATAGTCCTCTTCGTCTCCATCATCGAGTTCCTCTTCCTCATCGATATCGTCGATATCATTCTATTATTCCTCTTCTTCGTCCTCATCTGGTGGCTACTCCAACTTTTGGACAACGTACTCGACTTGCTTAATAAATTGCTGCGGCTGGTTGTGACGGAATTTCTCAAGTTGTTGCTCGAGTCTGATTCGGTTAGCTTCTTCACGTATCCTGGGTTGGCCAACTAGAGAAAAGATAGATCCGCTCACGAAAGTTCTCACTTCAGGTGATTAGTTGTCGAGCAGATCAACCAGCAACTGGAGTACCTGCTATTTCTCGCATTTCGCCTTGCCAAGTTTTTTGAGTGTCATATTCATCAGTAGAGCAGTTAGGTATTGGAGACTCGTTTCCGAGAGATCGTCTCTTTCTAGTTTGACAGTCTGCACAATCCAGCGGATGATGTCGTTTTCGATCATGAAAATTTGAGCTCCGCTTCTTAATGAGACCTTTTGTAAGGCATTCAAGGCACATCTTCGAATTGCACCGTCGTAGTCTTCTTACTTAACAATTTTGACCAGCTTCCGCAAAAGGTTTCCACCGTCAATCACATAACTTCTCCCGTAGAAATCCGAGGCGATAGCGTTCGCTAATCGGAGACTGTGTTCCCTTATCAGTTCAGTTGAGGAGAATAAACAGTCCAAAATAGCTGTATTTTGCGGATGCACTCCCATGATGTCGTTGACAGTGTAACTCATGATTATCTAGCGTCGTGCATATGGATCCTTGGTTTTGGTGATGCGCCAACGCAAAGCTTGCAGTAAGAGCGCCACTTCAGTTTCGGATTTCCGCTACTTCAGAAACTCTTTGATTTTGTCATAGTCGAGGGACAGCATCGGAGTCCCGGTACGGTTCTGCCTCTGTGCGGCGTGCTGGTTGTTCGAGACCTCGAGCTCGCTGCAGCTCGGCTGCTCGAAAATGGAGATGCCTTGGCTGCTGTGTGCGATAAGGTCATCAAGGTTGCTGTTAAGGAAGATCTCGTACTTCCCGAACCTCTCCGCCAGCGAATTTAGCGGTCCATTCATCAACCCACGGTCCTTCGTGAGTCGAATAAATTTGTTCCCAATGGATATAAGGTCTCTTGCCAAAGAAAACCATTTGGCTTGCGAGTCGAGAAGGTTAACTTTGGCTGTCTCAGTCATTTAGTGATAATTTTCTTGAAGCCGAGTGTATTTTGATTTGTACTAGGCTAGTGCAGCCAGAAGTTCATTCTATTTTTCTGTAGAAATGCTCCCTGAAGTTGGCGAGGACAACTTTGGAACCGTATTCAGGCTCCCGCTATTGTATAATTGTTCGAGCCTCGAAGGTTTATTCTTTGAACAGTGCTCTTCCAGAAATTTCGACAATCTCTCTCGAAGGTCAATCGTCCACTTTTTTCTGAAGATGTGCTCGATGGCCTTGTGCTATTGCGGCCGAGGCATATAGTGTAGTGCGAAGAACGGCAATAGTTCAGTAGTCTTAGAAAGTTCTTAACCTCGAGACTCGAGATAGGCCACGAAATGCTGATGGGCTGCTGCGTTGTCACCCACCGGTCGCTTGACTGCAAAGAAGTACACGTGCAGGTAGAACTCGAGCTTTCGGAAGGCTTCACTACCCTCTCGGATGTCTGATGGCACCATCTTGCCAATCCTTGCGAAAAACAGATCTCGAGAACCCGCATCGAAGAAGCCGAGGAGGGTGGCCTTGTCATTAGATGGTCTTGGGCGTTCGCTCTCTTGCTTAAAGTACTCAAGTGCCTTCTGGCAACCCGATAGCTCCAAGTATTCTGCAACAATCGATGCCAAATCGCTTTTCGGTGGTTTCTTGGTAGGAGCGTCAGAACGCTGCCCAGGTGGTTCATCAGGGCGGCGGTTTTGAGAAACATAGTTGTTCGTCTTCTTGTTGACGCGAACCGAACGTACCTCTGGTTTTGAATTCATTATTAAACAGTTTATAGGTGAGGACAGCAGCCGGTCGGATTCCTCTCAAACTTCAAAGACTTCAGATTTGACAACGGGTAAGAAACGACCCGAAAGAGCCTCAGAAAGAGGAAGGGTGGTTGACAAATCTAAGTAGTTTCTATAGTTCAACACCAGAGCTTCCCGTTTACAATTTCTTACAGACACATAGGTATTCTTGGCGAAGGTGAGTGGACAGTTTGAGTGCCATAAAGAAGCCATGAACACTCCCCAACTCCCTGGGTCCAGCGTCACTTCAGTTGGAAAATCAGCCGTGCGCTGAATATAAATTAGCCGACATAAAACATTGTAATTGTTGGGCAGCTAGCCCTCAGCGTTGTCTAATTTTCTCACTGACCGGTCGACTACATTATTGCCCTCTCAGCACATTAGCCATCACGGATATTATTTCATTACCATGAACTACTTTTCGGTTCCTATGGTGTACGGGGTGTTTTTACTGCCTACTATGACAGTACCTGTGTAGTCATCGACCAGCCTATCACTCCCAGCCCTCGAAGATTCTAAGCCTGATGGCCCCGCCACCCTTGAATAGTCTGAACGAGAACTTCGTCAATTCGTGAGGAGTATAGGAGAGGTAGCCCAGCAGCCACTTAGCCTGAGCAGGCTGCAGATCAGCGAGAAGGGAAACGAACGCTTACTTCAGGAGTTTCCCTCGTTGGAAGAAATCTTCGGCTACGCTATAGAAAGGTATTGGCAGCTCAACTACGCAGATACAAGCAGAACTATCGCCAGGACCAGCGGAAATGTAGTTGGGGGCGCTACGACTGTCAACTTTTTCTGTGGGTACTTGACAAATACTGCTTGATCCAAAACAAATCGCCCGAGCACTTTGAGTAGAACGATTGGTCGCGGGTCAGCCGCATGGTACCATTTCGAAGTGGGCACAGCTGTATGTTCAAATGGCTGTCTCTGAGAAAGCAAAAGCTAGAGGAATTCCCTTGGCTGGCATAGGAGGAAGAATTTTTATTTGGCCTCGCGTACCTCTAATTACTAGTTTAGAGATCCCAATGACAAGAATGATTGGGTGCAAATATCGAGGTAACTCTTTAGCCAGTTCGGTCGGTGTTATAGATCACCTAAGCAGTGCCGAGAACATTGGTCACTTCACTTGAATTCCTTGCATGATCGAGCCAAGTATCTTGATTACTGATGTAGGAAACTTTGGTCACGAGAAGAGGATTTGAGGCTGATGCAATCGTTTCAAAGTCGTGGGCGTCGGTGGAAAGAAATTTCCAGAGAACTAGTAGGCCGCTCAGAGAATGCGATTAAGAATCGATTCACTCTGATCACGAGAAAGTATGGGAACGACTTAGACAAGCACACTCACGACAAGAAGACAGCTGCGATCATCAAACGTCTTGCTTAGGCTGTTGAGAAGCACGAGGAAAGTGAGCAGCTCCTCCACTAGAAACTCGAGATGTTGGAGCAGTCGAACGACGTGCAGAGGGAGTCTCAACTGGCAGAATGAGAAGAGCCGGGAGTGTTGGTACACGCAGACCCTAATTTATTCGCCGCACATAAACTTATTATTTTGGGCGGTGGGGCTGCTCACAAGTTGAAGCAGGTGGCATTAGGAGGGTGCGTGCTGTTTTAATTACTTTTCAGTAGCAGAACCGCTTGCGGTTGTTTTTTAATGACCTTCTTCCACGGCCGATAGTGGATCGTCGGGGTAATATTTCAGTAGTTAATTATCTTCAAAAGGAATGGGTAAGTGACTGCTACCAGCAAGATTTTTCCCTCAAAATCAATGTGGGAGCGAGCCCGCTCGGCCATTAGATTCCGAAGAGGATCCTCACATAACTGCTCATACATTGGCATGGTACGCACATCAAGTCACTCATCGCGCTACTCGAATACCTCGCTAACAATGTTCAGCAAGTCAGGCAGGCGTATTTTCTTCTGGAATGGAGGATATGGGCCTTTCGTAGATTCGATGATCTCTCTGACGTCGTGGTAGAGCTCAGTGCCGATCTCCTCTTTGCGGTAGATGTCCTTCTTGGTGTAGGGATTGGTTGCTGCTAACCATCTTTACCGTTCTTTCTGCCAGCTGACACTGTCCTCCATTTCCACCGATATTATATAAATGCAGCTCTAGGGCAGCATCATTGGTTCATCCTAAGTCAGCACCGCCGCCTTCCAACTGTCTCTTCAGGTGGTGGATCACCCCATCACAATTAAATTATAACAAACTTCATACGAGACTCAAATAGTTTTGTCAGTTTGATTTGATGCTATCTGTTTGTTCACTGGGCGGTCTCTTAACTTCTGTTCGAGCTTCTACAGCTTCTTCATGTGCTTTGTTTTAAAAGCCTACCGCACTGTCAGCTTTTTCTCAGATGCAGGTTTTGATTGGGGGGGGATTTGAGATTATTGTTTTGGTGCCTCCTCTTTCTTTGTTTCGATTGCCTGGAGCATATTTTTCAGTTCCTCGCTAGCTACCACAGATACAATTCCCTTATAACTACGACGGTAGCGTGCGCTTCTAACACATCCCTAAACATTCAGGCACTTGACTGCTCTTTCTCTCTTCATCCCCAAAGTTAATAACAGCGAACAGATGTCCACGGGCGACCTATGATAGATATGACTGCTGAGGCCGCTGGATACTAACAGATTCTTGCCTTTGGTTGCCCTGATGAGATTAATACAATTGGTCAGACAAACCCGCTTTTTGTTTGCGTCGAACATTCCGCTGTACTGCAGTTCAAAGAACTTACCCTTCCGAATAGCCTCGTACACTTGGTTGCGTTTTAGCATGAATGGCAGCTTCTCCGATAGATCGAAACTGAGTATGTCGTAGAACTGAGTCGATGGAGGGATACGTCGTAGTCTGCGCAAAGCGAATGAAAGATCTTCTCGTTGAGGGGACGCAGTGCCACAATATCATACGAACCGACGATCTTATTGGTGTCGTTGATTTGCTGTAGGAAGCGTGGTTACGATACTTCGAGAGTTAACCTTGAGAGTTGTTCGAGCTTCTTCGCTGGCTCAATGAGCGGAGTGTCGCTGAGCTCCGTGTTAGACTGTAATTACACTTCGACTGGTTGGTAGTTGTTGGTCTGCTGTTATCAAAGCACGTACATCTTTGGCAGTCAGCACGACATCCGTGAGAGTTCGGTTCACAGCAACCACGCTGTAGCCTTCGTTGGCACAACATTGCAGAAGGTTGCGGAATTATGCAGTTGCTTCTGCACCTTAGCTTCTCACCAACCAAAGATCTCCTGTCGACATATTAAAATCAGTAGAGAAGGTCAATATAGGTGATTGATTCCTTGATGAAGATCACCAACCATTCCAAGTTTGGACGGTGGGTTGGGTCGGGATGGACACATCGCAGGATAGTGTTGGCGAGGGTTTTCATATACTATTCGGGGCCATGGTAGTTCATACGGTCAGGAGTCACTCCGAACGAACTGTCGTAGGATTTCTAAACGTATGCTGCCAAGGCTTTTTCTCTGTCGCTTATTTCGTGGGGTTGGCATCCGAATATTAGCTCGCACATGGCCACCCCAACGCTATATACATCTGCTTTTTCGTTAATTGGTGAGGTGTTTTGATAGATCTCAGGTGCTGAATACGGAGGTTCCACAACTCTGCAAAAGTCTGTGTCAATAAGCTTCGTACCTCTGCATTAGACAGTTGGATGGAGTGCCCTTTCAAACCCAATGATCCTCGTCAGAAACCCCTTGCCCATCATTACATTCTTCAGCTGAAAATTGAGATGGTATATTTTGTTGTCGTGTAGAAACCGCAGACCGTTGCACGCCTGAGAAAGTAGATACAGTTTAGAGAGAAGAGAGAAACAGAGGGAGTGCTTTTGACGGTACCTTTGCATAGAAGCAGCTGGATAGTAGTCAACAAATAGCTTTTCCTTCTGTTCCTGTTGCGAACTGAAGTAGTACCTTCCGATGTAGTGCGAGCTGCAGTACATTATGTTGCTCAAAATTCTCTTCTCGTGCCTAACCGTTATGTTCTCAGTTTATCTTCCTTGCTGCCAGCACAATACCCTTTCATACTCCTGGGTGCGAGTTTCATTGATTCGCGACTGGAACCGACGCATTATGGGCTGAGTGTTGATGATTCCCATTTCCTCCAAATCGGTAACCTCTACGGGGCAGTTCGTAAATCGAAGTAAGGCTTTCTAAACAGGTCTGCTGATAGTTGCTTATTCCTACTCCTACGCTTCAGGAAATTATGCTGGGCTACCCTCTCCCTCAACTTCAATTTTCTGGAACTGGTAAATATTCTCGGTTGAACTCTTGGGTTACCGCATTGTCAGAACCCCACAGAAGAATCCTATTCTCTCTCGACTGTGCCCTCTCAACTCTTGAAATCGGATTTCATTCTCGTTATTGTACAGCTTCAGGTGTTTGACAACTGTGGCAGTGTTACTTCGGTTCATTGAATCGGATATAGCCTTCAGCTGTTCTTTGGCCCTCTCGTCGATCTCCTTAAGCTCTTCCTGCGTTGGTTTGGAGTAGCGTTTCAAGCTATCCAAATGCATGAACTAAAAATCAATGTGAGACACCAGATTAATGTGGTTGAGATGGCTGAACTGCTTTTCGATGGCTTGGTGCTGATCGCCGAACCCACGGAAATCAAGCTTTGCGTCTTCCAGGATATTCAGGTACGTCAGACTCAGCTCGCCCATCTGCACAAGCACCATGTAGAGGTTGAATCGAATGAATTCCACTGCTGAATTTAGCTCTGTCGTGATGTACTGGATGCCGGTAGTAACTGTTCCAATTGTCTCGTCGAACTGTCGCTTAGTGAAGACAGTCGTCTGCTTGACGCTAAACTCCCGGGTGAAAGGGTTCGCTCGAAACATGAAGTACTTAATGTCTGCGTTGAGCCGATTGAAGTGGCGACTAAGAAGGATGGTGACTGCCGAGCAGGAAACCTTGAGAGGGACAGAATTCTTGACAAGTGTCACTGTTGCGCTGAACTCTCTGGTCCTTTCATTAATCTGACAGACGAAGAGTGCGTCGTAGACTGGTTGCATTGCACTGTACGTGAAAGTCACGGTCGCACTTTTACTACTATTGCGCTTCCAGCTGCCGCAGGTATGCTCTGCCAACGCCTTGGCAAACTCGAGTACATTGACTTCCGGCTGGGTGGGTTTGGTCCGCCAACGAAGCGCCAACTTTTGCTGTGGATCGTATTGCCGGATAATATTCATTAACTTATAGGGCCATATGTGCAGCAGCAGCATTAATAGATATCATCATTCGAATATTTTGATGATCTCGTCGTACTTGTCGATGATGTTCTTAACTGTGAGGCTGGTTATTTTTTCGTAGTTAAGCACCTTTAGCAGAAACTTCTTGCTGTCGAAGTACTATTGTCGGATGAAGTCTTTCAGCGTCTTGTCCAGAACGATTTGAGTAAGTGAGTAGTGTGATTTTCGAGCTTCCAGCATCTTAATGCCTCGGATCACTGCCTCGAGCTTCTCACCTGTCCCGGCCTCCTAAGACTTCACTTGGAAAGAGGTCAGTTGATTGTAGCTGTCTTTCAGGAAACGAAGAAGAAAAGACGTTATGAAGTAAAAAGTGTTGTTGGTGTCGGAACACTTTCGGTTGGCCGTGATATCCATCCCACGAAGTTTGTAAACCTCCCCCACGAACTGCTTGACGTAGTCAATCGTTATCTCCGGTGACTTGCTCTCAATCATTGCAATGAGCACTGAGTAATCGCCTTTCGCCATTTGTCTGACGGCCATCCATGTACTGTAGTTACGGTAGGGATCGTCTACCATCATATGCAGTACATCTAGAGACTCCAAAAGGAGAAACTTTACGTAGCTTTGCTTGCTCAGGGAAGCTATGATCGGTAGCAGAACCTCCGGTGACAGAATGTAGTTCTTGAGAATGTTTCGAAACCAACACATTCGGTCGTCCATAAGCAGCATCCGAATGTCGTTGATCTGCGTCATTTGGCTGAAGCTACGGTACACTTCTGCATAGTATTCTGCATCCGTGCAGACATCCTCAATTTTACTGAGGCTGAGAAGATGCCTCAGTAGCTTGCACACTATTTTGGTTTGATTGCATCGCTTCTTGGATACAAAGCGAGTGAATACCATCCCCTGCTTGTAGCAGATCCTGTCGATATCCTCCCGATAGCGCTGCATTTACAACTCGTAGGGATTTACGTAGTCGATGATGGAGCATTCGCCTTCCTCCTCTTTTTTCGTCGAAGACGTGCGTTGTCTCTACTACATCTTGATAAACTACGACGACAATATTAGTTGGTGTTTCAATTTATTATTGATTTAAGGCGGCACAAAGCTGGCCGGTGTAGCTGTTAAATGCAGCATTTTCCAGGGATACTTGACCCATGGGTAGCCGTAAAATTATCGTGCAGTATCCCAAATTTTCGAGAAAGCAGCTAGCCGACTGTAAAAAATGGTGATTGCGGTGGATTCCTTGAGCCAAGTAGGTGGGGAGTCCGGCAAGGTCGTTCTAGACTTCGAAAAGGCAAGTCCGTCACGCTACTATGATTTTCCATTTCTTCACAATTGAATTCTTTCCAGTGTCGAATTAATCAAATTCTGGTTAGTAGCTTAGTAAAGCGTAATTGAGTGGTCCCAATCAGAAGCTGATCGCATGGAAAACTTAATGGAAGTGCAGGCTTCCGTTACGAACACACCGTTTATCACCAGATATTTTGGAATTTCTAGTACAAGCCTAACTCCCAAAGGAGGAATAATGTGCCTTACACTGACAAATGAGGGAAGATTGTGTAATTAGACAAATGGAGAGTCACGGCTTCACATAATGGCCGAAGTCTGATGGCAGTTTATAGTTTCCGGGGCCTGGAGCTACGGATTTTTTGGCAAATCCATCAGTGAAACTAATGCGCATTGACTTGCCCATTGTGCCAGAGGTGGAACTATGCTGCATAGTAGACTGTCTGCGACTGTTTTCTTCCTTAAAATAGTTGCCTGGACCCGGGTTGTCATCTGCTTCGACCATTTTTTTTACTATATTTGCCAAAACGTTTGGTCGTGCTGCTCACCAAATTGGGCGTCTTGGTGCTGCGGAATTTGCTGATCATAGTCTTCCCAACCACATCGACAATCTTCTCCTCGTATCGACCTGGTCCTGGTACCAAGACCATTTCCTTGTCATCTATGAAATCTATTTTTGTTATAAAGCAGTACAGTTCCTATTGTGAGCGGTCTTCGGTCGCATGGAATAGCCTTTACTGTTGTTAAATGTAGGCTCTTTGAGCTGGTAGTCGCCAGGGCAAGGTGTCTATCATTACCGGGATGGTACCTTCAGCCTTTCGCTTGGGATATAATTGCTATATGCCACTTTCTACTGTTAGACTACTGTTTACTTCTCTGCTTGTTCCAAAGGTTTTGCCAATATTGGACCCCGTTGACATTCTGCTAGGATCATAATCGGCTCCTGAAGGTACAAAGTAATTCTTCAGCTTGAATTCGGTTCTCCCACCATAGCCAATGGCCGCTTGTCTCTTTGGGTTGGTGCTTAAGTTGTAGTTGTAGGCGACATGTGGGCACAATGATTGCTCAGACTTGAATCGTTTATCACGAGGAAAAGACCAAAGATTCTTTGAAGTAGAATCGTTGAGTGGGTTCTGTACTACTTCCACACGGGTTTCTTCAGTCATCAAGTAGGTCATAGCGGCTTCGAGGGACGATTAGCCAGAAGTTATATTAAACTATGGGGAATAGGAATCAAGGAGATGAAGGTGATGGTTCAACAAAGAGGACAACAAGTAGTAAGAGCTGCTGCATAATACGATTGTCTGATATGTCACTTTCAGCGGACCTTGCTGGCGAT
>ERZ724508.804-NODE-804-length-20870-cov-6.701754_pt1 | contig 20870 bp, 30 predicted proteins | sample MGYA00376041_ERZ724508 | MGnify/ENA primary metagenome ERZ724508 (study PRJEB28724, sample SAMN07190887) | wastewater metagenome | isolation source: effluent of sewage treatment plant in Hong Hong | place: USA: Christiansburg, Virginia | collected 2016-03-01 ...
AGAGAGGCCTCGCCCCCCTGCCTCTCGGAACCCGCAGGCCCAGGGGCAGGAGAGGTCCGGCCTTGGTTGGTGTTCTCATTTTTGTTATTGTTGTTCGGGGAGTCTGCGGTCCAGCGTTGCTCTGCTGGAGAATCGTTGTCCCTGTCCTGATATCCGCTCCGTGATGATGTCGAGGGTCCGGTTGACCTAATTTCGACGCCGTTTGAGCTGGTAGTTAGTTAGCAAGCTGACTATGTCTAACTGGATACCGTGAATTGCCAGTTCAGCCCTATTCATAACCCTGTTGTGCTTTGTGCACGCACTGCGGTACATAGCATCAAACAGTCCGTAGAGTTTGCTTGGGACATGCTTGTAGTACGACGCGTCGGTTGGTAGGACCACTGGGTGGTAAGGTGCTCCATCAGCAATGAGCTTGTTGCATGCTTCCCTGCTGACTTCCATGGCAAGTTGCGCGAGGTCTCCCAGTAGGAGGTTAATCACCTCGTTAGGCAAACACTTTGGTAAGTAACAAATGTTATAACGCTCTTAGTGCCGCCTGACTTGATGAGCATCCTAACACATCAGATTCTTTGTGGTCGTTATCAGTTCTTCATCTAAAAGATCGATTTATAATTTGTTTGAATCCTATGAGAAGACTTGCATTCGTAACCTTGATGGTCTTATCATGTGTTACTGCAGCGTCTGTCCGTTCGACAAACGTTGATACTCTCTACGTTAATGGAACCATCATCACCATGGCAGGCAACTAACCGGCCTACGTTGAGGCTGTGGCAGTCACCAACAGTCTCATTTCCTTCGCTGGAAAGGAGCAGCAAGCCAGGAAAGCGTGTAACGCCAGGACAAAGATCGTCGATTTGCAGGGAAAGACCATGTTACCAGGATTCATCGAAGCACATTCACATTTTACTTTGACTTCCATTATGGGTCTGTTTGGCGATCTGTCTGCTCCACCAGTTGGCAGTGTTTCTAGTCACGCTTAAATCGTGAAAACTATGAAAGAATGGGTAAAAAACAACGATTAGTTCATTCAAAAAACAGGATGGATAGTGGGTTACAACTATGACGAGCTGTCATATGAAGGACATCTACAACCAGACAGGGATCTCCTCGATCAGATTTCCACACAATACCCAATTATCATCGTATAATAGTCCATCCACATGGGCTCTGTGAACTCCAAAACTCTCTAGCTTCTAGGCATTGATGATAAGTACGTTGATCCCCCCAACGGTGTGGCTAGGAGAAAGCCCGGGACCACCATTCCGAACGGTGTCATTGAAGAATCTGTTTTCTTCAGGGTTTTCGCTGAAATGTCGCAACACATGTCTTATGAACTGATTGCTCGTTCTTTTGTGAAATTCGAGCAGAAGTACTATTCACACGGCTTCACAACAGTTACGGATGGTCGCACTGATAATATCAGCCTAATCTCACTCATCAGATTCGCTAACGAAAAACGTCTGAAACTGGATGTGGTAGCTTACATTGATTTTATTGCATTTACCCAAAATGACTCGTTCAAGAATTTCAGCAACTACACCAGCAAGTACAACTACACCAACCACATGAGAATTGGAGGAGGGAAGCTCGCTATGGATGGTTCTGTTCAAGCCTTTACTGCATGGTTGAGTAAACCATATTACCACACTCCAGATGGCAAAAGTGCAGATTATAGAGGCTATCCAAGCTTCAACAGTACTCAGGAGGTTGCTAACCTTATGACTATTCTGAGAAAGAACGATATGCAGATAAACGTACATGCCAACGGAGATGCTGCAGTTCAAAGGTTGATTGAAGCCGTTGAAGAATCGAGAAAGGACTACAAAACTACAATCAATATACCTTCAAGTGAGCCGTTTAACTTTACCAATCTCGACGATGAACGTGTGGTCTGTGTGCATTGTCAGGTCACTTCCCCCGATCAGACACTCAGGATGAAGGAAAACAACATCATTCCTTCTTATTTCAATGCACATACTCAATTCTGGGGTGATTTCCATAAAAATGAGTCCCTTGGTCCCGAACGTGCCAAGAGGTTGAGTGTTGCGGGAGAAGCACACAACTATGGAATGCTCTTCACTTCTCATTTAGACTCTCCGGTCGTGCCACCCGATGCCGCATATATCATTTCATCACTCGTCAACAGGAAGACTGCAAGCGGTGTTACTCTCGGAGAGTAATACATAGTATCAACCTATCAAGCGTTGTTAGCCATCACCAAATACGCCGCCTACCAAATCTTTGAGGAGAAGACGAAGGGAAGTATTGAAGTAGGCCAAGTGGCAGACTTTGTTATCCTTTCAGAGAATCCTTTGAATATGAAAAGCGAGGATCTTGTCAATATCAAGGTGTTGAGGACAATAAAGAGCAATGTTGATCTTCCGTTCGCGGAAAGCCAGAGTCATTTGAAGGTTTCCCATAGAAAGCACAGTGAGAGCCTTCACCAATATGCCACCAAACACTATATGATGCAAAAGGATCGACGAAAGAAGTGGTCCTTTGATTAATGAGTCGTCAATCATTATACATATATATCAGGTTCGAAGCAGTTTGTATAATCTACTCCTTTCAGTGAGAATTACTTCTGCCATCCGTAAGATCCCGCGTAAATATATAAATGTTAGTGGAAGAACCCAAGCAACAGCCACTTCAGTCATAACCAGACCCAACTCTCCAGTTCTATCGCCCAATCGTTCTCGAAGAGCTCGGCTCTGAGGACATACCGGAAAGGGCTCGGGTAATGTGCCACGGTTACGTCACTCAAGTACTCATCAACGCTAAGTTTGTCAACTTCAGACGTACTTTTGACTTGAATTGTAGTGTGTGATGCCACCTCCGAGCGGGAGTGTTCTGTGTTCTTCAACTTCACTGAGGATGAGCAATCACCGCTTGACGATCATTCGCAAATCGTACTTGATAGTCAACGTAGAAAATAGGAGCATTCCTAACAGTAATGGCAGCCAAAGAGACCAGATAGTTTCGAGGTGAAACCCATAGCAAACTCAAGGTGCAGCGCTACAGAGGTACCCACAGTTGCCAAATTAGTCATCAAAGATGTCGACTAGCAAATGCACTGGGCTATATCGACTCTCAAGACATCCAGGGAGCGCGTCCGCACTGCCCTGTTAAGACCGCGCCCGAAGCCGGTTCGACCTGTTGTTGTTGACCTTCCGCTACAATACCGGACTCTCCTCTTAAAGTGCCTATTCAAGATCGTGGAAGAAACACCGTAGCTCAACCAGATAACGATATCCCTGAACACGTTATTGAAGAACCGAGAGTTGATCGACTGGTGCCGAACAACCTCGACAGAGGCAGCGACAGTGGAGGATTGCTTAAAGGAAAGTCTCAGAGAGTACGCTGATGTGCACTTTCTGGAGATAAAGGAACAGCCACAACGGCCAACCAAATATATCATACATCACCGGATATTCCGGGAGTTGCTCTCAAAGATTTGCAGCTTCATAAAAAGTAACTGTGCAAGTTATTAAGGTTACGAGGCCACTGGAATTGATCCGTAGACTGTGCATGCATACACTCAACGCGAGATCTTTGGCACGAACATCCGCACCGAGCATCTATTCAATATGGAAGGGTTGTACCTGATGCTACGCAAGCTGCAGAACGACCGTAGAATCTACCGAACTTCCGACGGCAGGTTGTTCTCACTGAACACCTCCTCGGAGCAATGATAATTAAAGTTATGATGAATTACTGCTTCAGAGCTGTCCGTAGGTTTGGTGCCAAGAAGTTCGTTTACAAGCCTAAGGTGAACAAAGAGGGGAAAGAAGCAGCTCCAGTCAGCAACGATATCAACGAGATTCTCAAAAGGTCGGTGGATGATCACCTCAAAAAGTTAGGAGTAGACCAAAGCAAGCTGGCCAGTCCCGCTACTGAATAACCGACCGGCAAGGTGAAGGATGATAGTGCCACCACTGTGCAACCCAAGAAGTACGCGTACTGTAGCATGCAGGAAAGAAAGTTTAGTGGCACGACTTAAAAAACTCACTGGTGTTGACAACCCTACCTTCGAGCAGCCGAAGGGGTAAATCAGCGGACTCTACTCCGACATGGTTTCCAAACAGCTTGAGCTGAGCAGATAGCGTAGCGAGAAAGAGATTGATATCTACTCCAAAGGTGAAGCGGGCATTGAAGTGACACCTGCAGCATCACTCTTCAGCGTTCGGTACAAGCGCTTCATAAACTAAATACAGCGAATGGAAAAGAAGATCACTCTCAACAGGGAAGATGTATTGAATAAGGTATTTGTGTCATCGGCAGAACGCGCAAAGCGAATCCGCGACTACCGCTAAATCTTCGTCAACTATTCGCTGGAAGAGGATATTCTTAAGTTGAATGCTGTAGTCGAGAACTACCCTGGAAGCAAACTTGGACCACTTCCCGAGGATGACCTCGATAGCTTCTTAGGCTTCATCAGCGCCAATGCTCCCAGATCAATGATCAAGCTTATGAAGCTCAACCAAGAAGAACAGGAGACAGTTCTGAGGCGACTCGAGGAGGGCAAGAGTGTTAATCTCGACGATTATGCAGAGATAGATGAGTCAGATCTTCCGTACATCGATACGTACGACCCTCCCGAAGCAATCCCACTTGAGAATAGTACCGATGCCGACGATAACTACACGTTCGAGGGTGAGATGCTGAGCTATGGCAAACCATCTGCCTTCTTCGAGACACCTCTGAATATTCCCGAATTCTCAACAGAGGAAGCCCAGATTAAGTACTTAGAAACCCACTACATACCCGATGATATGGAGGACATTCCATCACTGCCAAAGTTCAAATTCAAGAGCTACCAGGAAATGTGGCCAACCATCATCGATTGGGTTAACTTCCGCACGGCCAACGATTACAACACCATTCATGCATACGTCAATGATGCCATGGTGTTGACAGCCACCTCCTTGTTAACTTCTCCTGTCAAGCCGGAACCTGTGAAGATAGGCAGCTTGTACTACTACTACAAAACACTGCCGAAGGAGTTCCAGGAAATGCAACCCATAAAGGATATTTATCTTGGACTGGAGTATAGCTGCCCAGACAAAACTCTGGAGGAGAAGGAGAAGGCACTTAACTTCGCAGTCTTTAAAATGCTGCCAATGGACCCACGTACTTTCCCATTCTATCTTAGTCTCTTAAGACATCATCCGGGAGCATCTTTCATAGGTAGACAAGTACCAACCGAACCCCGATGAAGTCGAAAAGGTGTACAATATGAAACCCGAATTCACTTGGGACATCGTTGAATACATGAAGGAGATTAAGGAGGAGAGACTGCGTGGTGAGTCTCAAGTTCAAGAGAAATAGCCTCAATAATTCATTAAGCCGCCCGTTTACTCGTTCGAACATAATGGCGATGCCAACCTCCCCATAGACTTCTACGATAATGACGATGGATTCTGGGACGACTACAAGCAGCACAAGATGCAACGCTACGAATCTGTGCCGTTGCTGAAACACAGGCCCTACCTAAAGCACTGACCAGACTGTTCATACCCATTCGGATCGGTCACTTGTTGGCCACTATGCTTGCTGCCTTCTTTAGGTTGCCCTTCATATCGATGGAAGCTATGTTCCAGTTCATCCTCACACCGGTGATGGGCTGGATACGTCGGAGCGCCTTGAAGAACCTGTTAGGCATTTCATTCTCGTAGAGGTCGGCCAACTTAGTTTGAAGTTGGCTCTCAGCCTTCTCGAAGGCCTGAATGATGGCAGCTGAAACAGAGTTGTTGCGATCGCCTCCCACTATAAATTCAAAGTTCTTGCTTTGATGGAGCTGAACATTACCAGACTCAAAGAAATGAGCATGAATGCTGACGTTGCCTTTAAGATGCTCACCCTGTAGAGTCCACTTGCCTATCCACTCCCCACCATAGAAGTTGTTCAGGTTGAGATTCTTGCTGCTGTATCCGATATGCACAGTCTGATCGTTGCTATCCAGAAATACTAAGTTGGTGGTGGGTATTACCTTGTGCTGCCGACTGGTCACGGAAATACTTCCCGAGGTAGCCATCAATGTCTTTCCGAAGAAGCTGTACGAAGTCCAGTTCATTCGCTGACAGTCCGCTATCGACCTGATCAGCCTGCACAATCCGCTGGTTCTTGTGATCCACACGATACAATGTCTGTTTGGATTGGTCCAAATATCCGTCTTGATGGCGGTTAGCAGCCATCACCAGCAGATATTCCTTTGGTGGTGTTATCGGTAGCAGTGCAAGGTGTTCCTCATTATGTTAGCGGAAGTGCTGCTCGAAACTCTCATCGTCAGTGTTGATTGGCACGAGCCTTTCGAGATCACGGAGCACTTCCTGATGCTCACCGTATGGACTCGACTTAATGAGGTACTTGATGACGCCCTGGCTTTCCGCACCAAGCTGTGGCTACATAAGAGGGTTTGGAGTAATTACTATAAATCATCATCATTAGCCATCGAAGCTGCGGATGGAACTACAGTAGCGCAGCGAAGGCGGCAGGAAGTCCTTAATAGTTTGCAGCATGTTGACCGAATGGCGACGGTCCTCCACCAACATCAGATCCCTTAGGCTTTCACTAGAACGAATGACCAGCCGACTCACTTTATCGAAGATGCCGGTAAGTTCTGCTGCTAGTTCAGGTTGTTTTCGAGCCAGACCCATGATCTCAGTACCAAGTTCCTTAACGTTGTCCATAACATTGTTGGTAGTGGCAGGTGGCGATGGAAATTCGATAGGATTCTCGGTTGTGGTGCCGATTTACAAATCTTTTTTTCTAGTTGAGCGCTGTTCCTGACGGTGGATCTCCTTTAACTTGGCTCTACCTTACACTATCTGGGTACTTTTAGCCCTTAATAAAGCTTTCGTGTCGGAAGTAGGTACCGTTGCGCTTTCTCCCCAAACTACTGACGTTGCGAAATCCGTAGTTGTTGAGCTGCCTGATGAAACTATTGAGCTTATTGTGACGATAGTAGTTAGGTAACACAAACTGCTCGAAGTGCCGACGGTTCCGAATGCACACTTCCTTGCCATCCTCACTCCACCGGATGGCCTTTTCCAATCTTCCATCCTAAGTTAGTGGACGGTTGCTACTTCCAGCATGTCGTACAGCTTCATAATGAAGTCTGGTGTCGAACGCGGATGTTGCGCATGGTCATTGCTTTCCATTCTTGCTGAAATTCTGGTGTTTAACTCTAATAAAATAAAGATGTTTCCATCGAATTAGCACTCATCTAGCCACTCCTACCGAAAAACAAGTCATGATGAACAGCCACTATCACGCAGAGGATGTTTGGAGGCGAGTGTCCCGGCCCATCACCTCGGCCTCAAACACAAAGAACTTGAATGCCTTTAGCAAAATGTTGTAACGGTTCTGTACTCGCTGTTTGTCGACGATGCGCAGCTTGTTGCGTTCCAGCAGCTCCTCAAACTCATTCTCGTAGGTCATCCGACCGAAGTCCACGGTGGTCAAGTACTTGAGATAGGGCTTGGCATGATCAAGCACCCAAGTGATCAGCGATTTCTTGCTGTAGATGGTGAGCAGGAAGTACAACCGCCCTCCCTCGTTTAATCGACCTGCATCAACTATTATTGTACTTTTTGCCACTTCCAAGGCCTTCTATTGGTTCGGCATGAGCATGAACGACGAGCCGAAGATGATTACGTCGAACTTGTGGCTCACCTGTTGTGGAAGGTCATAAAAGTTCATTTCCCGAATTTACACGTTCGGGTGTTCAGCAAACAGCTTTGTGCATGCCGGAATATAGTTCTTGTCGATGTCTATACCGAGCACCTTGGTGGTTGGCTGGAACACCCCAACGATGCTCTCAAGAGGATGTCCCGTAGCCGTGCCAACATCCAGTACGTGGGCAGGTTGCACTGGCAGCGCCTTAATTCTCTCGCCGATCCGCTGATAAGTAACCCTGGCTTAAACGAACTGCTTACTTGGTGTAGAACTCGCTGTAGACGTACTCATAGACCAGTGCAGGCACAAACGAAATGATTCGTTTGAGTACTTCGATCAAAACCGCAACAATTGTCTTCATCGACTACAGAACGAGCTTATATTATTCTAAGTGTGTTGATGGTGGGTGATTATAATTTGGATGCGTGTCAACCAACTCAAACAATTCGAGTAGCAACCCTGCTTGATGTAGGACCCTCAGCAAGAATATCCGGCACTGCCTGGTCAGTGAGGATTCGGAACCAGACCTCGAACTACTCGCGGAGAAGCTCAAGCACTACGTAGAGATTCTCGCCGAAGCCGACCGTACCAACTGTGAGGAGGTGTATGAGTACCATCCCTTGTTATGCAGCTACTTCTGTGAGAATAACGGCATGGAGCTACTCCGGAGGCTGCTTCGCTACGATAAGCTGATGGTGGTGAAGACAGTATCACTGATGCTCATCAACCTCAAGAATGAGCTATGGGTGGGTTTCATGCTGTCGCAGCCACTCATTACAGAGCTCATAGGGCTCAGCATCGACGACGAGGACGATGAACTTACTTAGCACTACATCTCGTTTCTCAAGAGCCTGTCGATCAGGTTGGATGGCAGCCAAATCAGTCTCTTCTACAACAAGGTAAGCAAATTGGTAGTGCAGAAATTCTGTAGGTTCCCTTTGGTATACCAAGCCTTGAAGTTCTACAATCACACCGATAACATGGTGCGAACAAGCGTGATGAACCTTACTCTAGGCATAATGAAGGTCAAGAACGAAAGGGTCACCAGATATTTCGAGTCGTTCCCCTTCACGGTCTACTTTATCCATTTCTGCTGTGGTCTCAACGATCAATGGAGGATGCTCGACCGCATGATCGCCACACTGGACCCTAACACGTACACCATAGCCCAATCTAGAATGCGTCACCGATTGAAGATGGAGATTAGTGATCAGCAGGACTCTCTGTACTACCTGTACGATATGTATCAGTACGGTGGGCCAAGGCTCAAGCAAAATCTCAAACGTTGCCTAATGGCTTACTGCCTCATGCCATTACTGTGCGGTTCACTGATCGTGCGCTAGCGAAAAGAGGATGACAACGGAAGGTATTTATCACCGAAGCTGAGTCTATACATACTGTTGCTGTTCTTGAGGATATTCAAGGATAGTGAGACCATTACTCTGATAGCAGCAGTCCTGTTCGGAAGGAGGCTCCATAAATCACTTCTAAACGCTATCGAGCGCGAAGTGTACATCCCACAGTCATACAAGGCGCACTTTGACAGTCACTACTACTGGGACAAGTTCGAGTTTGAGGTTGATGAGCATTGCTAGTCACTCTTTAGCGACGTCACTAGGTTCGAAACAGATCACGAGTAGAAGAAGCGACTCGGAGGCGTATCCGATACGGCAGCCGAGTTCAATGAGGAGGTCGGTAGAATTTCTGGGTTTGTTGGATTCGGGTTGCTCGAACACAGCCTAACTGAGCAGAAATAGAAGGATTTCTGTGGTTGGCAGAAATATATCCTGGATGCAGACCCACAAGATCTATAGGCCAACCCAGTCCGATAGGCATTGGTAAGCTACTTCCAACAACCTGACTAACCGATGGCGTGGATTCTCAGCAACATCATGATCTGCGTTCAGAAGAACCAAGAGATCAACAATGAAGTGCTCAAGTTCTGCGGAATGTTGATGCCCAAGCTGGACACTGTAAACTTTCTCGATGAGTACAACATCGGGAGCATCGGCGAGCTCAGGAATCTAGCCTTGAAGCATCTGGAGTACAACACTGTTGCTGGTTAGTACAGGCTCAGTACGCTACGTAACATGTTGATACTCGTGGATGAACTCACCTACAAGGAGCTCGAACCAGCAGAGTTCAAACAGCTGCTCAAAGTATATGAATACGCCATGAACCAGCTCAAGAATGTCATTCGACCCGAGAACGTCACTTGGCTGGTCAAGTGGTTCGAGGAGGAACATCGCAGATGGATGCTGCACACCTTCGTGCATGAACTTGCCATCCCCTACTCAGTGTTCATCGCTGAGAAGCCGAGCAACTCGGAGGAGCAGCTCCCCACAAGAAGCAAACCACTCCCGAAGGACCCTGAATTTGAGGAGCAGGTGATGCATCACTTGCCGACCTGCAGAAAGGAGGAAGTGCTTCGATCGATCATTCATTTCACAATGTGCAGGAGTGTTTTCACTCGTTACCTTGAAAGCCTACATCGCTTACCCACGCAAACCGATAAGCATGCTTTCGACGAATCCTACTCATTCACTTTTAACCAGGCACTTCAAAAGTGGAAGCCACACACCATTTACCAATTCGAAAATAGGCATATGATTGAATGCAGGCAGCAGCCACAAGATCGCAAACTTAAAGCCACAACTGCACTGCTGATAGTCGAAGATGAACATAACTTCGTGTTGGTGGAGCCCAGCAAAGAGAACTCTGAGGGCACTATCATCCTCAACATCCGCTATAAGGGAATTGAACCGGAAATCCTCAAGGACGATCCACGGCTACTTTCTGTCAAGTGGGCCAACGACCTTACCCACGGATAGTACTTATTGTTGTTTCCCAACGATATCCAGTGCATGGCTGCTTACTAGCGACTGCGCCAGAGTTCCCGAAATTCGTTTGAGTAGGAACAATCCTTCATTCTCAAGTACGTGCAGAGCTGCATAAAGGAATAACGAGCCCTAGCGGGATGAAGCTGCATCAACACACATATCATTTTAACTTGCGAATTTCTGAGAGAGAGTTACGGGAGCGTGCTGCCTAGTCGCTGGTGGGTGCCAGGCTCCGTTAGCGATACAGCGGTTTTTTGGGCATATTAATCTGGCTGTATTTTGATTCGTAGCTGCGCAGAAGATTTCTTTCGAGTGGTGGTTTCTTTCGGTTGCGGTACTCCCGCAGCTCCGTCTCGATGATATCCTTCTCCTTTTCCAGGCGTTTTGGGATGAATGGCAGCAGACTGTTTGGCTTCTGTTTTCGAATTATTGCCTCCTTTCGCGGTCGAGGCATCATGAAGTCTATTGGCTGCTGCAGTTGGAGCTCAACCGTGACCTTCTCGTTCTCGATGCTTGCTTCTTCCGTGTGGACTGGCATTATCAGCGGTTGGTTCAGCTGTCGAATCTCCTCGCAAACCCCGAATATCTTAATCCTTGTCTTGGGGTTAATATCCAGCATCCTACCTGTATTAGCGCAAGCACTACCTTCCCAGCAACCGCAGATAGTCTTCAGGAACCTACACATCCTTGGGTAATTTGTAAGCACCCTCAACTATAAGCTTGATAGTCTCGGCAGATGTTCTACCCACGAAGGGAAGCTTACCAAACAGCAGGTAGTAGAAGATGCAGCCGATGGCCCAGACGTCCACTGCCGGTGAATTCCCCTTTTCATTGCCAGACAGCACCTATGGTGACATGTACTTGAGCGTACCGATGTCACAGTCCGGGTTGAACTGTTCAGCAACTCCCGAAATGCCAAAATCAGCGACTTTAATCTCACAGCCTTGCTGGCTGGTGAGCAGAATATTCTCCAGCTTCAGATCCCTATGCACAATGTTCTTGCGATGGCAGTACTCAATCGCTGAGGCAATCTGCTTGAGGAATACCAGACAGTGCTTGGGATCGAGTCGCCCTCTTGTCCGTACGTACTCGAGCATTTCACCACCCTCGAGGTACTCCATCACCATCACCACCTTCATTTACTTCAGAGTGTAGCACTTGTAGATGCGTACGATGTTGGGGTGGTGCAGCAGCTTCAGGTTCTCAATTTAGCGGAACACGACGTCTATCTCGTGCGCTGATTTGATGCGCTCGGCCTTCATCACCTTTATGGCGACGAGTTGGTCACTGCTCTTGTGCCGAGCTAGTGATACCTTCCCAAAACCACCTTCTCCCAGCTGTCGGAGGATTTCGTACTCACCGAAACTGCTATTGGCGTCGAATTCCTAGCCTACCCTAACCTAATGGTGGGTTACCCTTGCTAACGTACACGTTGTCGTTGGGGCGCAGGTACTTCAGATCACCTTGCTCGAACTAGACACCTTCGTGGTTAAACAGCCGAATGCTTCGGGAGTACTTGAAGTTCCAGCGACTCTCCACTGCCCGGAGGATGTCTGATAGTTCAACTGCATGTCTGAAGCCCAACGTAAACTGCCGTTCTGGATTGCCGTTCATGACCACGTTGATGTGTTTGGTGGGTGGCTGAGGCTAATGGTCTTCCAGCCGTAGCATTTATATAATACCTGTTGGCTGATGCGCAGGCCAGATGTGGAACGGCCAGTTTTGAAGTCCATCGGTAATTATTGGTGCGCACAGTAGAAAAATCCAAACATTTTGGTTGGTTCCCGAATTGCGTCGACGGGGTTGGGTACGCCAGGTACTTCAACAATAATGTTGTGTGGCAGCGTACTGATGAAATATTACTCAAGACTAATCATTATATTCTTGTGTTTGTGTGGCAACTGCAGAAATGTCGCTTCCAAAGATAGATCTGAGCTCCATCACAGTAACCACCCGGTGGCGTCCGTCGTACTGTCTGGACAACCCTGAGTGCTTCGGTGACAGTAGTCGGAAAGACCACCGGCTGCGAAACAAATTTATGAAGGCACTGGCGCGACTTGAACTTGTCATCCAGGAGGTCAGGCGGATGCGGCTTGTGGAGTATCTCGTCAAGTTCATACCCGAAACCCTCAAACTTTAGAAATTGGGAAAGTTTGCGGAGTTATACCGTGAAGCCAAGGGTCTTCTCAAGCTCATGAACAAGTCATGTGTGGACTGCCAACAAATGCTTTCGAAGGACTATGTCAAACGACTGACAGCCAACGATATGGATGCCTTTGAGGACTACCTTACTTTGCTAAAAGAAGTGAGTCGAGCGACTGATAAGTGGGAGTTACTGATGACCGAGGGGTCTATGGCTCGGCTACCAGCTATCATGCAGGTGATTGGAGTGTCACCCGAGCTATACAATCTACTGACGGAAAAACCACAGTCCTTAAAACGACTGTCCCCTCAGAAGAAGACGGTGGAAACCAACTGCTGCTAAGTCTGGAAGTGACGGGTGCGATCTGCTACCACTCTTGATTTTCTGTGTGTTTGCAAAAGTCAAAAATGTCCATTGCGCTTACATGGAAGGATATTTAAAAATGAAAAATCACGTTGTTTCAAGCACTCGACCAATGGCTTCGAGAGGGACAATGGCAGCAGCTGCGAAGACATACGGACAGTAGGACGCCAATGCTGAAGAAACCAAGATTATTGCAGTTGGCTATGATAAAATATAATGAGCCACTTGAGAATTCTGTGTCCTCGGCATCAAAGGCACTCTTAAAGATAACACTGACGCCCCATTTGTTTACATATCGTACGATTCATCAGATATGAGGTATTCCCCTCGACAATCTCATCCAAATTGTCCGCTGCATTATAGTTAACTATTAACCAATATCCAACTGCCAATCTGCCCAGAATTTGGTAGGGACCAATTGCCGAATAACCATACCTTCTAAAGCTTCTTTATGGAAATAGAAGAATTTACCCATTTATCCTATTGAGTAACTTACTCGGGAAGTATTATCAAAAAAGTGTGAGACCGGCAGCCTTCAAGTCACTCCGAGGTTAGCTCCTTCAGGTATGCCTCCGTGTCGAACCTTGACATGTACTTCTTCAGCACAGTTGCGTGTGGGGTCTCTCTTGCGAACTTTATCAATCGTTTCATGAACTAACTTGTCGGTTTGGTGCTGGTTGGGGCTTCGTTTGCAGTGGTTCGACTACGAACGAACTGCAGAACCTAGCAGAATATTTCGCGAGGCTTCCTGCCTTCCTCCTGCATCAACAGCTAGATTTCGAGGAGGAAGCACAGTTCGTAACGCTCAGTGCTGGTTAGTGACCCCTGCCAGAGACACTCGTTGAGGTAGTGGTTTGTCGTCTCCACCTCCAAATCGAATTCGTGCAGCTGTAGAATTTATCCCTCAAGTTCGGCTATTTGTTCCACGGAGTAGATTCCACTGCAGAACTCTACCACATCCTTTAGCCTTAGTTTGCTCACTTGTGTGTACTTGCTTGCAATAAGCAGTGAAGTGACAGCAACGGCTTGCAGTTGCTTACGTTACACTTCGCGGTTTCTGATGAAATTGGCTAGGAGGGTCACCGCCAGAAACAGCCCACTCTCGTCGATGGAGTAGTTCCAACACAACCCCATCAGCCATTCGACAAGCTTGCGCATGATTTTCTGAGTGGGCAGTGGGGGTGGGGTTTGGGTTGGCACCACAACTCTCTTGAGCCTAGCCTCGAGTCCATCGAAGACCTCCTGAAGCACCCCCAATACGGTTGACTGATGACTACCGGCAGCCGTACTTTCGGAGCTACGAGGACACTGGAGCTTGCTTGGGCTGATGATCTCCGAACTAACCGCCGGAAGTTGATGAACGTTCATAAATATTAAAGTTAGGGACGACGGTACAGCCACCCAACCATAATTTAAATATCGTGTGACGTGCTATTTGCAACGTGGATGCACAACAATAACGTCACCACCTGAGGATTCTCTACTTCGGGGTGCCACCACTACGTGTGATGCCATCCTCTCCTACTCACTGCCTCATAACATGTACTCTTCCAGCAGACTGTTGAACTGGTCGTTGCTCTATATCCGTGCATGTATGAACTCGATTAGCATGCTTTGATTTGTGCTTATGCTGTTCAGGTCCTCCTCCAGGCAGCTGAAGCTCCGGATCATCTCGTTGTAGACATCGTTGTCGTCGCTCACGTTCTTAATGGATTTCGTGGTTTAGAGGAATTACTTCTTGAGTTTCTTGTACTTCCGCTCGTACTATTCATCGCTTTGTTTGGCATTGGTGCGACGTTGATAGTGCGTTTTGATCAGGTCTGAAGCTATAGGCCGAAGGTTCTCACGTAGCTCTAACTTCTTTAGAAGTGACATCACCTTCAGCTATTCTACGGTAACAATCGGCGGTACTTTGCTACATGTTGAAGGTGTTGTTCATCACCACCACCATAATGCTCACTATTATGATGCTCCAGACGATTAGCAAAGCGCAGACGCCTCGGCCTATTGATGTGTGCGGGTAGAACTCACCGTATCCGACGGTAGCCATTGTGGTTATCATGTACCAAATCGAGTTTGTGAGGTACTCGAACTGGTACAGTTTGGCATCGGGAATGCGAGCTAGGGGTCGTTCACACACCCTCATCGCAAAGCTGAAGATGAGGATGCTAATGAAGAAGTATGTGCCCACCAGCTTGTTGGGGTAGTCTTTGAAGATGCATTTGAGTGCATGGAGGTAGTCCGCCTTGCAGAGATACATCTTGGTGATGCGATGGGACCTTGGGTTCATATAGGGCGTTGTGAGCAGGTGTGTTCTCGCGAGGGTATACAACCTGAGCAGGCTGAGCAATGTGAGCACATAATTGAGCTTGAACGGGTAGACATACCCACTAAACACTTCCGTCATGTCGAAGGAGTAGTCGTTAAGCAGCGGGTACGGCTGTATCACGAGTATGAACAGCTAAGCGAGCAGCTTGCCGATGCGATCACTTGTGAACTGTATTTTAAATGTTTTCTTCTGGTAGTAGTCAAGCTGCAACCTCGAGAGCTCCCGCATGACTAGGATCGGCACTGCATGGACACGCATTGTACCTGTGAAGACGCTGCAGCCACTGATCAGCAGTAGCACCATGAGCACCAAGGAGTCGTAGTCTCCTTGGAGATTGATGAAGTCGAATTCGAACTGCGTTGGTCATGCACGTACGTAGACAACGAGAAGCCCAAGGTTAATCATCTGTATGCGGCTAAGTGCTGACTAGATGGTGAGGAACCGCTGAAAGTACAATCGGGAGGCTCTACCGTTCTCCATACGAACACGTGCTTCATTGTACTCACTGGACGGCAGCAGCGGTCGTGCAGTTTGCTCGCAGCTCGACATACCGGTACTCATGTTGCCGTTGAGCTTAGGCTCATGAGTTGTGAATAGCTGGTTCATTTCGATTATAGAAATTAGAACGAAAGAGGCAGCCAGTAACTGCAATGTTGTCGCTGGTTGTTCATCTACAAGCTATAAACCAGTCGATTAGCAATTTATTGGTACGGAGGTATTGGTTGGAACAAATTCGAGGAGTCTATGGGAAGGCTATTGGGCCGTCGTCTAATATCATGCACTAACTAATCGTTATATAATCGGCAATGGGGCTCACCTGCGAGGTTTCAACCAGCAACCGTGAGGACTACCAGCTTCTACGAGAGGAGCATCTCAGACCGTTCGGGCGGGTGCGCATCCTAAGGGACACCAGGCTCAACCGTTACCTCGCTACCAAGGAAATTCATCTTGGTGATCCCGCAAGTCTGAAGGAATACCTACGTGCTGCTCAGCTCATCCGGGAGAGCACCAGTCGAATACCAACACTGCTCAAGCTCAATGGTTTCGAGGAAATGCGTCGCCCAAATTGTTTGGAGCATACTGTGCAAATTGAGTTTGACTATGTCCGACAAAATCTTGCATCGGACATCGAAAGAAGACGTGAGAGACTTCAGAAGTTTATAGCAGAGAAGCGCCGATCGCATGACCTGTACCAACTCGACAGGATTCGGTTGAATGACTATCACCGCATAAATCAACTCAGCCAGGAGGATCGCAGCTACGTTAACCTCCACTATCTGGAATCAGACATCCTCAGGATGATTGATAACATGACAGGATCAGTCTACTACCTGCTCAGGTACGAGTATGAGCATGGCGGCATCCGACCAGAGAATATCATGATCGATTAGGAAGGAAGGTATCTCCTCATCGATCGTAAACTCTTTATGCTGGAAAGCAACTACCAGCTGGGACTAGCCGACCATCCTGATCGACTGTATATGTCTCCACAGGAATTCAAATCACTGAGGGAGAGGCAACAGCATGCAAGCAAATCTCCAGAACTGAGCGAAATCTTTTCAGTTGGGCTTATAGCTCTGCAGATGGCCAACCTCAACGACAGCATCGACCGAATCTACGATTTCACTTGCTGGAGAGCAAATGTGTATGAAATGAACCGACTTCTGGCACAAACCAAACAACGCTACTCAGACGAGCTCACTGCTATGCTGCAAAAGATGCTGTACTTCGATGAAAGCGATCGGATAAACTTGGATCAGCTCATCGACTTCCTAACACCAGTGTTGCAAAGTAACTTGGAAGAGGAGGAGGCGGTGTTCGATCGGGGAGATAAACTTAGTGTTGACAGCTCAAGTGAAAGCAGCAAGGAAGTACAGTCCAATCTCCCAAACAGGAAGAAGCCTCATCAAAAACATCAGCGAAAACCTCAGCGCAATGAAACCTACAACCTCCTGGCTCGTCTATCCGAGATCTAGGAGAGTTACCACCGGGTCATGTCCAGCAAGGTTCTCAACGAAGGTCGTTTCATCCGTGAGTAGTCACTGCGGAAAGACGAGGAGCGTATAATCAACAAACTTCGATAGACGCAGTACACCAACAGTAGTAGCAAGAAGCCCTAGCTGCAGTCTCCATAAGGCCTTTCCTTCAGCCACAGCTGATGATACTGTCTACTTATTAATGTTTACGCTGAGGGCTGGATTCGGATTCAGCACAACGAGGGCACCATCCACAATAGGCAACCTCAACCATCTCAGACGCTTCTACAAACGAGCAACCATATCGCTTAATGACAAACCAGCGCATCCCCAACATCGTTTTCAGGTGAAGCTGGATGGCAAGACTGTGAAGACACCCAATAGACACGTGCTGGCTGTACCGACCGAAAGGCTGGCTTTGCTGCTAGTGCATGAATTCGAACGTCAGGAAGAGTACTTGAAGCCTGCTTTAATGCCGTTTCTGTCGCTCAGTCGGACTGCTGTTGATGTGGATCTAACACCCAACCTCAGAGAACATTTGCTAGACTCAGTGTACACGTTCCTGCCTACAGATACAATGCTATTCTGTGCAGAGGACTCAACCTCATACCACGAGAAGTACGAAGCTATCACCCTACCTCTTCTCAAAAAGTTCGGATAGCACTTTGACATGAAACTCGAGCCGTCATACGACTTACACCCGCCGAAGATGTCACCAGCATCCGCTAAGTTTCATCGGATGCTGCTGGAGTCTGATAATTGGAGGCTCATTGGGCTGGAGACTCTCACGGTGTGGCTAAAGAGTACCATCGCCGCATGCCTTGTCGCCGAAGAGCTGGCAGAAAGGTAGCTTGTGATAAGTTCTGCCAGGCTTGAAGAGCAATACCAGGCGAGTCGATACGGTTGGGTCGAGGAGAAGATTATGGAGGAAAACAATATTCGATTTATGGTGGAAGCTGGTTACTTGATGACTAGACTGAGCCGCCACCCGGAATGACTGTGCATACCACCGAATGTATTGTTAGTTGTATGGGAAATAATAATAGCAGTGACCACCAGGTCCTTCAAAGGTTGGTGGAGGAAAGCAAGGAAGTCGGGAGATTGGTGGGGTCTCCTTACGGCACTGTCATGATCACTGCTGATCAGAAGGAACAGCGATTGTATGCAGTGAAGACTCTTTAGCGAGATGTCCCTCAAGAGCTCATCCAGAAGTACCAACGGTGCTAATCTGAACGTTTGGTTCGAATGGTAGGCAGCTACAGTCAACGTGTAAAAGGAATGTGTACAGGAGCGGAAGTCATAACAACAGCAGTGTATGAGTTGGACGGAAGTGCTGGTGGACAATCCCCGAAGATTCTCACACTTGCGAACTAACTCCAAGAACGTAAGACGAAGAGTTCCTATATGGCGCAAGACATGATGGTGGGATTACTGCAAGATTGTCTCGACGCATTAGTGGGGTTGGAGATTGTCGGAGTACCCTTACCCAGGATAACTCCATAGATGCTGCTGATCTCTTCAACCAACCTTCAAGAACTGTGCAGCAGGTCCTACAAACTTTGCCCTATTCTCGAGCTCTTTGAACTGCAAGACAAACCAACCTTGAGCATCCTTGATAGCTACTGCAGGAAGCTTGATGGGCAAAGCAAGATGATCTGCTATCTTGGGTTCGTGATGCTGGAGTGCTGTACACATAAACAACCCGAAGGTTTCCTCGTGAGGGTCAAAAGTGCTGTTGAGGTGGACCAAGTGTTCGCAAAGGAAGACGAGGTTGCGAAGGCACTGGTTGCTCACAAGTCAACCACAAGAGATTTCAAGTCGCTTGTGAAGAGAATGGTGTGTCAGAACACACTGCTCACTAGTATGAACTATCTGCAGCTGTTGGAAGCACTTAATGCGCTTGATCCCCAAACCGAGAAGAAACGTATGAAGCGTAAATCGCTGGAACGGGACGAATTCATTAAGGAATTCTTCCCAGTTCACGGCAAGAAGGACCATGGACAAACGGGCAAGACTAAGCAAGAAACACACCAAGCCATAAAGCCTCCATCGCTTTCAACTGACGAGTAGTCGACTTACGCGCAGCTCCGCAAGACCCGCGAACCCTACCTAATCTCATAGCTGTATAGCCCAAGAAGGAAGCGAAAACACGAGCATCTCCCTTGATCATAGCCAAATTTTTCAATCCAAATCCACATCAGATGCGTCTTTGACTTTTCTTCAGAAGGTTAAAGTAGCGGCGTTTGAACTCACATTCCGGCTGACTTTCCGTCATTAGCCTAAACTACTCGAACTGTCTAATGATGCGATTCTGCAGATCGAACGCCTACTGCTCCAGCTGTACATTCTCATTCACCAGGCCTAGGATGATCGAAGTGGGTACGTTGGTACTGCTATGGAGTCATCTCGCAATTGTAGTGGTAGTGGTTATGACCCGCAGAAGTTCGAGGAAAATCAGCAGTCGCTGGCACTCCTATCTGCTTCTTCAGCTCCTGGTTTTCCCGTTCAAGCTCTAGTACTCGCTGTTAGTATCGAAGTTCTTCCCTGAATGTGGATTATAGGCGTACATTGAGCTGCCGATGCGGTTCGCTATAATTTATTACTCCACAAAGCAGAAACGACTGTTGCGAAATATAGCAGGTACAGCGGAACATCATGAAGTACTGATCCCGTTATCATCGGGCAATGGGCTGCATACGAATATACCCAATCCATTTGCCATGGCACAGCGAGAATGCAGTGAAGATATCCGTTGCCATCACCTCACTCAAATTTTCTCAAAGTCGTTGATCGGTTTCTCTCCAATTCTACCGCTCCACGCGTAATTTAAGAGCACTTGATCACTGGTGGTAAATATCATAATATCCTTGCTCAATCAGAATGGAGGCCTACAAACCCTATTTGGACTACCTTACTAACGGCGGTGTTGCTGAAACTGCTTATATCCTCTCCAGGGAAGGAGCCATCTGTGCTACCAATCTTCCCATTACCGAGATGCCCAAGTACAACTTCAATGTCGAGGATGAGAAAGATCCCAACATCACGCACCCTATGATTGTGGACGAGCGAGCCGCCCTGCTTGAAGCCATCGCAAACAACGGTGTACCCAAGTCCAAGGCCGGCATCCGCCTCTACAACCAGAAGTACTTCACCGTGAGAGCTGATGGTGACAACATATACCTCAGAAAAGTATGGCTGTTGGTTACCTGTAGGACAAAGGAGGAGCTTGCATCGCCCTCACGACCAAGTTTATCCTGATCGGCACTTTCAACACTGCCATCAAGATGCAGAACGGCGTGGCTCAGAATCCCGGAGAACTCAACAAGCGAGTCGAGGGCCTCGCCGATAACCTCAAGAAGCAGGGCTACTGAGCAAATGATAAAAAATGAGTAGAATGCTATATTTCATGCTGCAAACTATAACACCCTCATAATCTTTGAGAGATACCAACCTTGGACCTGATCAAGCTTTGAGCCTGCTCTACCGCCTTTATGAGTTCCTTACCAAAAAGAAGCTGAATCTAAACAACCGCACGATAGTTC